>JAABUR0100000184.1_pt1 | contig 145610 bp, 124 predicted proteins | sample 5560091 | NCBI WGS metagenome assembly JAABUR01 (sample SAMN10711879, study PRJNA513375) | rock metagenome | isolation source: Antarctica rocks | place: Antarctica: Victoria Land, University Valley sud | reverse complement strand
TCGGCGACCGACAAGTCGCCTTCTTCGTAAGCGCGCACGACGCGCTGGCGTAAATCTAAAGAGTAGGCTTGCATCCACAAAGGCTACTCTTAATCTGCGGCTACACGCAATCGCAAGCCGCTATAGTGGTAGGTATTTTGCCGTTTGGAAGAAAGTTGGCGGCAATTGGCAAGTCGCGGCTGAAACTCTTAAGCTTTATAACTGTGTTGGAAGCAGCTACTGCAAGAAGTAAGAAAGAATAAAACTTTGACGAACTACTGAACGAGTTATTTTGAGCAGTAGCGGGAGAAATTAAACTATGAAGCGATTTTTATTTTTAGTCGCATTGAACGTTGTTGCTTTGCCTTTAGCGAATGGTCAATCAACCAACAAAACCGATGTTTCTAAATCGCAACTCGCCGCGCAAACCAATTTCGGACAAGAGTTCAAACAATTGCTGCAAGATAGATACGATGGCAAACGGCGCGACGATAAAGAGTTCATCGAGCGCACAACTGCCGAAACGCGCGTTTTTGTGAATGAGAAAGGCGACATCACCCGGCGGACGAAGGCTGAAGTTTTGGCCGGTCTGTCGAAACCGCCGCCTGTTTATGAGATACCCGACGAAGCTAAACCCAAGCAGAGTGTCGAAGACGTGAGCGTTCAGCTTTACGGTGAGGTCGCGGTGGTGCAATACCGCCTTGATATACGGATGGTGTTGAATCAAGAACCCGTCCTCAAACAGTTTCGCCGCACCGAAGTTTTCAATCGAAAGGCGGGAATGTGGCAATCCGTTGCCGGGCAGGAAACGGTCATTCCGGGCGAGATAGTCGTCGCCAAAGTTGATCCGAAAATTTACGACGATTACGTCGGGCGGTATCAGCTTTTCAAGGGGTACATCTATACCATCACGCGCAAGGGAGACGTGTTGATGTTCAACTCTCGCGCAGTCGGCGATAAAGAGTTAATGCCGGAAAACGAAACGACTTTTGTCGAAAAGGGCTTGCTTTATCGCGTCATTTTCGTTCGCAACGATAAAAGAGAAATCACGCATCTGCGGCTACGCGAGTTTCCGGGCGTAGAATATAACGCAATCAAAATTAAGTAGCGGCGGTTATTTGCTTGCAACGCCGAACCGAATAAGTCATTCAGAAAAGCGTCCGGCGGCTATAATCGCTCACGCTAAAGCTTGCATCACTCGAATGCGCGTCGAAAGTTGCGCCGGTTCAGGTGCTTCGACGCGGAATCCAATTGCAATTCAAGTCTACCAAACATGTCAACGAAGCAGAGGAGTCATTAGTGTGATTAGCATCAAATTTACTTTGCCTTGCCGCGTCGCTCTCGCCGTGCAGTTACTAATGCTCGTTGTCACGATCAACGCGATGTTCAGTCCAATTGTTTCGGCGCAGAAAAGGCCGCGCCAACAAACTGCGCAAGCTGGCGTCGCTTCGCTGCGACAAACAACTCGAACAGACGATCAAAGTTTATTCAAGGCGCTGCAATGGCGCGAGATCGGCCCCTTTCGTGGCGGGCGCGTCACGGCGGTCGCAGGCGTCGCCACGCAACCCTTCGTTTATTATTTCGGCGCGACGGGCGGCGGCATGTGGAAGACGACGGACGGCGGCGTGAATTGGGAAGCAATCTCGGACGGCTTCTTTAAGACAGGCTCGGTTGGCGCTATCGGCGTCGGTGATGCAGACCCGAACGTGATTTATGTCGGCATGGGCGAATCCCCTCTGCGCGGTAATGTCTCACATGGCGACGGCGTGTATAAATCTCTCGATGCGGGCAAGACCTGGAAGCATGTCGGACTTGACGACACACGGCAAATCGCGCGCGTGCGTGTGCATCCGCGCAACCCTGACATTGTTTACGTCGCCGCGCTCGGCCACGCGTGGGCAGCGAACAAAGAGCGCGGTATCTTTCGCTCGAAGGACGGCGGAAAGACCTGGCAGAACATTTTGTATCGCAGCGACAAAGCGGGCGCGATTGATCTCATACTCGATCCGACCAATCCGAACACGCTCTACGCAGGCTTCTGGGAAGTCATACGCAAGCCGTATACGTTTGAGAGCGGCGGCGCAGGCAGCGGCCTTTTCAAATCAATTGACGGTGGCGAGACGTGGACGGAACTCACGCGCAACGCAGGCTTGCCGCAGGGAACAATCGGCAAAGTCGGCATCACTGTTTCGCCCGCTAATCCCGAAAGATTATGGGCAATCGTCGAAGCAGAAGACGGCGGCGTGTTTCGCTCCGACAACGGCGGCAAGACTTGGACGAAGACGAACGAAGAACGCAAATTGCGCCAACGCGCTTGGTATTACTCGCACATCTACGCAGACACGCAAAACGCAGATGTTGTTTACGTTCTCAACACAGGCTTTTATAAATCGAACGACGCGGGCAAAACTTTTAACCCAATCTCCGTACCGCATGGCGACAATCATGATCTATGGATTGCGCCGAATGATCCGGCGCGTATGATCGAATCAAATGACGGCGGCGCAAACGTTTCGCAGAACGCGGGCAAGACTTGGACGGAACAGGATCAACCGACGGCGCAGTTTTATCGTGTCGCGCTCGATAATGATTTTCCGTATCACATCTATGGCGCACAGCAGGACAACTCGACTGTGAGAATTGCGAGCCGCACAACAGACGCGGGCATTAGCCGTCAGGATTGGTACGACGTGGGCGGCGGAGAATCCGGTTGGATCGCGCCTTACCCGAAAGATTCCAACGTAGTTTTCGCAGGCTCATACGGTGGATTGATTACACGCTACGATCATCACACGGGACAACTGCGCAGCGTCACGCCGTGGCCTGATAACCCTATGGGACACGGCGCGATTGATTTGAAATATCGCTTTCAATGGAACTTTCCAATCCTCTTTTCGCCGCACGATCCAGAAACGCTTTATGCCGCCGCGAACGTGCTTTTCAAATCAACGAATCAAGGACAGAGTTGGGATGTGATTAGTCCCGATCTGACGCGTAACGACAAATCAAAACAGTTGCCTGCGGGCGGCTCGATCACCAAAGACAACACGAGCGTTGAATACTACGACACGATTTTCACTGTGACGGAATCGCCCGTGCAACAGGGCACGATCTGGACGGGTTCGGATGATGGCCTCGTGCATGTCACGCGCGACGGCGGCAAGAATTGGCAGAACGTCACGCCGCAAGGCATTCCAGCTTACATTCAAATCAACTCGATTGATGCGTCGCCGTTCGACGCGGGCACTGCGTATGTCGCCGCGACGATGTACAAGTGGGACGACTATCGCCCGTTTCTCTACAAGACTGCGGATTACGGCAAGACTTGGCGCAAGATTACGAATGGCATTCCCGAAAAAGCTTTCACACGCGTCGTGCGCGAAGACCCGAACCGGCGCGGTCTGCTTTACGCGGGCACGGAGACAGGACTGTATTTTTCTTTCGACGATGGTGAGAATTGGCAATCGCTGCAACTCAATTTGCCGATTGTGCCGATCACGGATTTGATCGTCCACAAAGGCGAACGCGACCTCATCGCCGCAACGCAGGGACGCGCCTTCTGGATACTCGACGATCTCGCAGTGCTTCATCAAATGCCTTCAGCGGCGAGCGCAACGGATGCGTTTCTCTTCAAGCCGGAAGACACATACAGAATGCCGGGCGGCGGCAGTTTTGAACTTCCTTCAACTGCGACGCTCGGCAAGAACCCGCCGAACGGCGCGAGCGTCTATTACTATTTGAAGAACAAGCCCGCGACCGCTGTGACGCTGGAATTTCTTGATTCATCCGGTAAGTTGATTAAGAAATTTACGAGCCGCGCGCCGGAAACAAAACCGTCGGTGCGCGCCGATGCGCAACCGCAAGCCACGCCAACCGCGCAAACGCAAACAGCGCCGGGCACCGCAACACAACAGCCGCAGATACCGGGCACAGGTGCGCCAACGCAAACGCCGCCCGATCAACCGCAAGCGCCGTCGGGTGAAGAAGTGCAGGCCGCGCCCGACGAAGGCAGAGCGAGCCGCGTATCAACGGATGTTGGACTCAATCGTTTTGTCTGGGACATGCGCTATGCGGACGCGAGCCGCTTTCCCGGCCTCATTCTCTGGGCGGGCGACGTGCGTGGCCCGCGCATCGCGCCCGGCACATATCAAGTGCGTTTGACAATTGACGGTAAGGCGACAACGCAAAGTTTCGAGGTGAAGAAAGACCCGCGCCTTGCGACAACTCCCGAAGACTTTGCAAAGCAACAAGACTTGTTGTTGAAAATCCGCGACAAACTCACGGAGACGCACAACGCCATCATAGAGATTCGCAACGTGCGCCGTCAGACGGACGATCTAGTGAAGCGCGTGCAGGGACAACCAGCGGCGCGTGTCATCAACGATGCGGCGAAATCGCTCAACGCGAAACTGACGGCGATTGAAGAGCAGCTTTATCAAACGAAGAATCAGAGCAGCCAAGACCCGCTCAATTACCCGATCCGGCTCAACAATCGCCTTGCCGCAATCGCCGAAGTCGTCGCAAGCGCAGACGCCGCGCCGACCGCACAGTCCTATGTTGTTTACGATGAAGTGACGGGGCAAATTAACGCACAGTTGCAAGCGCTCGAACAAATTATGCGCAATGATCTCGTGGCCTTTAACCAACTCGTGCGCGATCAAAACATTCCCGCTGTGGTGGTGAAGCCTTCCGGCAATCAGTGAAAACTGAAAAGCATGTAAATGAAAACGGCTATCGTAAAGCGGTAGCCGTTTTCATTTGTGCGTTAAGCTTAAGGATTACCGAATCTACTTCGATACTCGGAGGAGTACATAAAGCCGAAGATCATATGCCGGTAATCATTCGTCGCCGTGATGGTCTGCACCCAATTATTGAATCCTACCGTGTCCGGGTCTCTTCTCAAGTAACCAAAGTATTGTATCGCCACAAACCCTTGATTGTAGTATTTATTGAATACTTCAGTTGATTCAGCGATGGCACGCATTACATCGGCTCTCGTCTTTGTTCCCGTCTGCAAACTACTGATCAACTGCGCTTCATTTGCCACTACCACGCCCGCTACTCTCTCCAACTCTCGAACATAGGCCGTCGCCTCCTGAAACTGCGGCTGAGTGTACTTCGCCGTGAACTCTGCGCGCTGGATGAAGTCATTGGTGTACGTGGTCTTTGAGGCCGCTTCCTGCTCCGGTGATTGACTACCGCCGACTCTCACCATATCGGGTACAAACTCCGCATACGTGGGACGTCTGCCCAAGCCCACTTGATAAAAGCGATAAACGAAGTAGCCACGTCCTTGAAACTCTGGTGATTGATAAAAGGCCGCGCTGACATGCACTCTATCGCAACTTGGATTATCGAACTCTCCATACCCACCATTGGGACATTGCCCGAGCGTTTGCTGCCAGATCGTATAACCCGTGCTGTCCGGCTCGCGGCTAAAGAAGTCTAAATACTGCTGCCGAACAAAGTAAGGTATGTCATCAATCGGATTAGTGGACGTTGCCACAAAAAAACCACTCGCTAGAAGCTGTGTTTTGTTTTCATCGAGCAGGTATGTATTGGGATAGTAAGTATAGCCGACGTACATTAGCGAATTGTACGCATACTGCCCGCCCGTGCAGTTACCTTGATCACAGCCTGCGGGATGCGGAAGATTGAAAGTGTGTCCGAGTTCATGACCGGGACCGCCGATCCATCGATTTACGCCAAACCTATCTGGGCGGTCGCCGGAGCAGACCGGCACGTTGGGTGATTCGTCAATCCGCGAAAATCGTTGGCGGCAAGCAGCGCAACACCAGCGTTGCCACCAATGTATTGTCCACAAATCTGGTCGGCATCTATATAGAAGACCCAGCGGTTATTCGGATCATTAAAACCGCCTCCAGTCAGCGCGAAGCCATCAGCTAATAGGCTCTCAAAAAAGCCGCCGGGGCGCGAGTTGTTACCTGTTGAATAGAATGCGGCGGGATGAGGCGTTTGATAAACTTCAATAATTGGTGAATGGAGCGCGAAGGCGTACCCATTACCCAACTGATTCCTATAGAAGCTTTGCAAATCGGAGATTGCATTGGCAATTGCGTTTTGATAGTCAGCGCGAAAGCTTTTGTCAGCGGGCACAAGGTAAATCATATGTACCTGTTTTGAGCCTTGCACTGAGGGCGCAGCTTCACTATTCGCTCTTTCACTCTGCTTTCGACGAAATGATGGATCGTTAAATGAATGTTCTTCAACGAATCGGCGCTGTTCTTCCGAATCTGGAATTTCGACTCTACCAAGTGGATTGTTTTGCTGAGAGGTTGAATTTTCGCGCACCATGTCTTGCGCGAAAATCGTAATCTGGGGGAGAAGCAACAACGTCAAAAACATGGCTGCGCGCTTTGCTTTGATCCTGCGCTTCATTGATTATTCTCCAAATGGTAAACGACGCGGCGAGACGTTCCGCTGCTGAGAAGAAGCAACTCACATTATGTTCTATACAGACTTAAAAAGGTAACAGCAAAACTACAAACTAAGAACTGCTGACTTAAAATGCCCAATGCCCATTTGCGAACAAACCCGCAAACAAAGCTAAAAACAGCAGAGACCACACGGTAATAACTTCATACCAAAAAGGACGCAGACTGAGACGTGCAAAAAGTATATAAATTGGAAAGAGGGTTAGCGTATAACGCGGCACGCTCAAGGTAAACGTCGTGCAGGTAAATAACAACCAATTCAGAGCCATCCAGATTGTGTAGGGCAAGCGCAAAAGGCGCGCGCAGAAAATAGTGGTGACGAGTCCTAGCGCGGCAAAAAAGAATTCTTCAAATCCTACCATATGCGCTTCCGCCGGGCTGCGCCACATCGCATCGAAAGCCATACGGATTCCCGTCCATGGCGTAGCGAGATTTCTAAACCATTGCTCTTGTTGATAGCTTATGAACGTGAATGCTTGTCCTGTGACATGGTAATTCAGCCATAAATAGCATGAAAACCCGGCGAGCGCGCCCAGCGTCCAAAGCCATTCCCAACGCCAACGCTTTGTCGTTCGATATTCTTGTAACGCTTCAACAAACAAAACGGGAAAGAGCACCAGCCCGTTGATACGACATAGCGCAGCCAACAAACTTAATAAACCGGCAAGGTGCCATCTGCCCGCCCGCACTGATACAAAGCAACCAAGAACGAGCGCGAGAAATAAGCTCTCGGTATATCCGATGTGTAGAAAATAACTCGTCGGAAAAATGATTAAAAACCAGACCGCACGTTGCGCTATGATTTCAGGCTCGTCTGTACTTGCAAGGCGTTTGAGCAGCAGCCCTGCCGCCACTGAAGCGACGCCGGAAACAATGAATGCGCTTAAAATGTAGTCACTTACACAGAACGCGACTAAGCGTGTCAGTAGTGGATATAGAGGAAAGAAAACGAGCGTAAAGCGGGCTTCTCCTATGGCTTGATAGCCGTTCTGCGCGATGCTTTGATAGTGAACGGCATCCCATCTGTTCCACACTTTAAGCCATCCGAGCGGTGAGTCGAAAGGTTGATTCTGCCAAACCTTAAAAGAAATAGCTCCGACAGCAAGGATCAAGAATTTAATGGCGAGAATTAATTTAATCAGTGCCCAATCGAAATTCCGTAAACTGAGTTTCAGGCGTTCCGTTACGAAGGCACGCGCCGAAGAAGGATGTGTTTCGGGCAGCAATTCTGTGTGCGTTGCTTGTTTTTGTCGAGTGCCTACCTGATAAGATTCGGAATGTTTGGTGCGTAAGTTTGTTTTGGTGTTTTTCATTCGCTGACGTCGAACTCACGTTGGCCTATGCTAAACGTCAATCGTTCAAGGCGAAAGTAAAACGCTTCGCTTTCGTTATTTTCTACAAACGCACATATTCAAACTCGAACGGTTTGCCTTTGATGCCGGAAGTTGGCGGCGCGATCCAGTTGGCGATCTTGCCGGGTTCCGTCACAGCGTGCATCAGGCTACTGACGTATTCACGATCCGCAATCGTCGGCAGCCATTCGTCGCGGCGATGCTCGAACTCTTCTTTCGAGATAAGATTGCCGTTGACGTCGAAAGAGTGGCCTGCGTATTCACCTACGTGGCGTTGAAAGCGCGTGCTCGGCAAGTACAGGCGTTCGCTCAAACCAGCTTCCTCAAGATAAGAATTCCAACGCACCATCGCGCGTTCGCAGTCTCGCACATAATCGCCGCGCAAGACTTCATTGAGCGCGTTGCGCATCGGCACATCGCGCGATGTTAAGCGTCCGCCTTCGACAACCGGAAGCACGAAAGTAGCGTCACTGACAACGTGATCCTCATACTTCTTTTGTTCTTGATAACGTCCCTTTAACCCGGCAGCGAAAAAGTCTGCGGAGTTGGAAGAAATTTCGCTGCCGAAGAGATCGAGGGAATAACTGAGCCAGAAATTGATGTGCTTTTGTAAAATGTCGAGCGGAATACCGCCGAGTTCGCGCGCGTCACTGTTATCGCTTTCTTTCATTAATTGCGCGGTTCGTTTGACGACGCGCCCAATGCCTGTTTCGCCGACGAACAAATGATGCGCTTCTTCCGTCAGCATGAATTGACATGTGCGTGCCAAAGGCTCAAAGCCTGATTCGGCGAGCGCGGACAATTGATACTTGCCGTCACGATCCGTGAACATCGTGAAACAGAAAAAGTTGAGCCAATCGTCGCACGGTTGATTGAAGGCTTCGAGTATGCGCGGCTTGTCTGGATTACCGCTCTGGCGGTGCAGCAATTCTTCTGCTTCGTCGCGCCCGTCGCGCCCGAAATAACGATGAAGCAAATAAACCATCGCCCACAAATGACGGCCTTCTTCGACGTTGACTTGAAACAGATTGCGCATGTCGTAGAGCGACGGGGCGGTTTTGCCTAGCTCGCGTTGCTGTTCGACGGACGCGGGTTCTGTGTCGCCCTGCGTAACGATGATGCGGCGCAAACTGTTGCGAAATTCGCCGGGCACTTCCTGATACGCGGGCTGGCCGTAGTTGTCGCCAAAGCCGACTTTCGCGTCCTGTTCGGCGGGCTTCAGAAAAATTCCCCAACGGTAATCAGGCATCTTGATATACTCGAAATTCGCCCACCCGGAAGGCTCGACGCTGACTGCCGTGCGCAGATAAACTTCCTTGTCCTGAAAACCATCCGGCCCCATATCTTTCCACCAATCAAGATAGTTCGGCAGCCATTTTTCAAGAGCGCGTTGAAGGCGTTTGTCGCCCGCAAGATTAACGTTATTCGGGATGCGTTCGTATAAATCCATAATAACCCCCTAAAGAGTTTTCAGTTTTGGGTTTTCAGTTTTCAGTTCTGAGTTTCGCGTTGAGTGCATGGAGCATTCTGCGGATTTCGGTAATGTGGCTGTCAAGGGATACGCTGGTTTCAGAGTTGATGAAGTTAAGTTTCTCGGCAATGATGCGTTGCGTGTCTAACTCGGCCAATGAGCCTTTAGCGATAGAGATGAAATGCAGAAACTCCTTGACGTGCTGCCGCCCTTGCCCTTCAGCTATATTACAGGAAATTGATACCGCCGCCCGCTTCATCTGGTCTGTTAAACTGTACATCTCGCTCTTCGGGAACGCCTCGCAAATCTTATATACCACCACACACAACGCAATACTCTTCTGCCAAACAATCAAATCACGATAAGACTGCGATCCCATCAACCCCTCTCCCCAACATTCATCCGCTTTCTTTCTGAAAACTGAAAACTGTCTTCTACGTTCTCCTGTAATCAAATTTCGATTGTGTCGGCTTGCCGTAATTGGTAAGCGCGCCGTCTGGCCCGACGGCATTCGGGCGCTGGAAAATCCAGTTTTGCCATGCGGTCAGGCGTCCGTAAATTTTCGTGTCGAGCGTTTCCGGCCCGGCGAATCTTAAAGACGCTTCCATACCTGTCAAAGCGTCCGGTGAAAGCGACGTGCGCTCTTCGATGGCGAGGCGGATTTCCTCTTCCCAATCGAGTTCGTCGGGCGCGAACGTCACGAGTCCGGCTTCTTCCGCTGCTTCCGTATCGAAGCGTTTTTCTTCGAGCACTTCATCAGCTTTTTCGGGCGTGGCGAGAAAGCGCGATTGAAGGCGCGTCAAGCCGTTGCTCATCGGAAATGCGCCCGCGTTCAATTCGCTCGTCGCAATTTCAATTGCGTTGTCGGGATCGTTGAGCATGTATGTTCGATCTGCGGAGAGAGCGAGTTCGAGAAGGTTTCCGGCAAAGCAACTGCCCGGTTCGATCAATGCGAAAAAACTCTTGGCTGTTAAATCAAGTCGCCGCAGCACACGCGCCATCTGTAGGATGATTTCGCGCACAAGCCAGTTGTCGCGCGTCGCGTTCAAAGTTTCATCAACTGCTAAGATGTTGTTGATGTTGCCTGTCGTGCGCAAACAAACGAGGCCGATTTCGAGTTCGTTGACGCGTAGATGCAAGAGTGCATCATCCAATTCGCGGTAAGCTTGAAGCGGCCAGTAAGCGTCACCGAGTTGCTCGATTTCTTCCGCAGTCGTTAGCAAGTCTGCTTCCGGCGCGCGCATAGTCAAATCTGCGTAGCGCCCTTCGCGGTTCAGTTTCACGCTGACGTATTTATATTCGCGTCCGTTTGGCATTGCTTCAACTTGCAGCGGATGAAGTTTGATGCCGCGTGTGGCTTTCTTTTCGCTGTCGGACGCGGCAAGCTCTTGGACGTGTGCGGCGATTGATTCCTGAAACTTGCTGGTCGGAAAAAAATCGTCAATCACACCCCACTCTTTCGCGCGCTTGCCCTTGAGACCTTCGGCGAGTGTGGAGAAAACATCCGCGCGATCACGACGCACTTTGCGTTTGTCTACGAGGCGCGTCAAACCGCCCGTGCCCGGCAACACGCCGAGAAGCGGAACTTCCGGCAAAGACACAGACGAATTGCCATCGTCCACTAAAAATATTTCATCGCAACTAATCGCAAGTTCGTAACCGCCGCCCGATGCCGTGCCGTTTAAGGCGGCGATGTAACGCTGTTTGGAATTGTGCGAAGCGTCTTCAATCGCGCAGCGCGTCTCGTTGGTAAACTTACAGAAATTGACTTTGAACGCGTGGCTTGACGTGCCGAGCATGTAGATGTTCGCGCCCGCGCAGAAGATTCTCGGCTTGAGGCTTGTGACGACGATTACCTTTACTTCCGGGTGCTCGAAGCGCAGGCGTTGCACTGCGTCTGCGAGTTCGATGTCCACGCCCAGATCATAAGAATTGAGTTTTAGTTTGTAGCCTTCGGCCAGCGTTTGGTCTTCCTGCACGTCCATCGAAAGCGTGGCTATCTTTCCGTCTACCTGTAGCTTCCAGTGGTGGTATTGTTCGGGCGTCGTCTCGAAATTAATCATCTTAAAATTATGCTCCAGAGGGATACGGATTAGTATTACAAACGCGATGCAATAAGTCCACTTTGCGAGCTTTTATTATAAGCATCGAGGAGCAGAATTGCATGGCTCAATCATGTGCGAGCGGCGAATACCCGGCGTCATAAATAGCGCCCAACGACGCGCTAAAATGTGTTAAGGTATGCGTCACAAATCGCGCGTCGTCGTTCAGTTATCGTCAATCAAATTACTGCAAAGGAACACTACATGACAAAGTTGCCACGCTGGATAACGACAATTATTCAGCTTCTGTCTCTCGCTTTAATTTTTACGGCAAGCGGTTGCCAGCAGTCTACGCAACAGACCGCGCCGCAGGCTTCTCCGACACCGAATACTGCGCAGTGGGACGCTTACGTCAATGAGTTTCTAAACAATTATTTCACGGCGCACCCGGACGCGGGCGTGCTCGCCGGACGCCATGAGTTCGACGGCAAGCTGCCCGACTGGACTGATGAAGGCATCAAGCGAGAGATCGCGCGCCTGCACTCTGAACGAGACCGCGCGATGAAATTTGATGCCGCAACGCTCGATGAACGTCAACGCTTCGAGCGCGATTATCTTGTCGCGCAGATTGATAAAGATTTGTTCTGGATAGAATCGGCGGATTGGCCGCACCGCAATCCATACTTTTATGCAGACCCGATTGACCCGGATGTTTACGTCTCGCGCGAGTATGCGCCGCTCGACACACGCCTGCGCGCATACACGGCTTACGCGAAAGCTGTTCCAGCGGCGATTCAACAAATACGCGCGAACTTACGTCTGCCTCTGCCGCGCACTTACGTCAAGATCGGGCGCACGAGCATCGGCGGTCTCGCGGATTTCTACGCGAAAGATGTGCCCGCTGTTTTCGCTTCGGTCAACGATCAAAACTTGCAGACGGACTTTCGCGCGGCTAACGATGGAGCGATCAAAGCTGTCAAAGATTTTGACGCGTGGCTGGCTTCGCAGGAAGCGAGCGCGACGGACAGCTTCGCGCTCGGCGCAGAAAAGTTCAGCGAGATGTTGAAGGCGACAGAACGCGTGGACGTGCCGCTCGATCAATTGGAAGAAATTGGACGCAAGGACATGGATCGCAACCTCGCCGCGCTGCGTGACGCGTGCAATGCTTATGCGGAAGGCCAGACGATTCAGCAGTGCATTGCCAAAGCGCAGGCGCAAAAACCCTCTGGCAGCGTCGTTGATGCCGCGCGCCAACAACTCACAGACCTCAAGTCGTTTATTGTAGATAAGAACCTCGTCACGATTCCCGGAACTGAAGAAGCGAAAGTTGGTGAAGCGCCACCCTACAAGCGTTGGAACTTCGCTTACATCAACATTCCCGGCCCGTATGAAAAAGGCTTGCCGTCCACTTACTACATTTCGCCGCCCGATCCGTCGTGGTCAAAAGAGAAACAGGATGAATACGTTCCCGGCAAAGGGAGTTTGCTGTTTACTTCTGCGCACGAAGTCTGGCCGGGACACTTCCTGCAATTTCTGCACGCGAATCGCTCGCCCTCGAAGTTCGGTCAGGTCTTCGTCGGCTACGCGTTCGCCGAAGGCTGGGCGCACTACACGGAAGAAATGATGTACGACGCGGGACTCGGCGCGGGCGATCCCGAAACGCACATCGGTCAACTGCTCGAAGCACTGTTGCGCAACGTGCGTTTTCTCTCTGCTATCGGAATGCACACCAAAGGCATGACAATTGCCGATTCCGAACGCATGTTTGAGGAAGAAGGTTATCAGGACGCGGGCACGGCGCAGCAGCAAGCGGCACGCGGCACGTTTGATCCTGCTTATCTGAATTACACGATGGGCAAGTTGATGATTAAAAAGCTGCGCGAAGATTGGACTGCCTCGCGCGGCGGACGCAACGCATGGAAAGATTTCCACGACCAATTTCTCAAGTACGGCGGCCCGCCGATTCCGCTCGTCCGCACAGCGATGCTCGGCGGCAATAACGGAGGGTCGCTATTTTAAGAAAATCTTGTAATGCACGTATTACCTACAGAGAAGAGGAGTGACGGAGCAGAGCACTGGGCGATGAATGAAGATAATCCGCCTTAATTGATCGCTCACTACTTTGCCTTCATCATTCCCTTTCTCTGTGGTTAATCTTTCGCTTGTGCTTCGCTTTGCACGACGATGATTTCCTGCACTCTACCGACCTCGCCGCTTTCAAGACGCACTTTAGTGCCGTGCGGATGAAATGCAGCGTTCGTCAGAATGTCTTTGACCACGCCGCGCGTTCGTTTGCCCGTGCGCTGATCCTGCTTTAAGACAACGTCAACAGTAAGTCCGGCGCGAACGTCCTTTCTATGCTGTCCGTCCATGAATATCCGCCTTTGCGTCTGAAAATACTTTAGTATAGCGCGTATGCAGATCACTTTCTTAGGAACCAGCGCGGGCGTGCCGACGCGCTCACGAAATGTTTCATGCGTCGCGTTGCGTTTGCCGCAACGCGCAGAAGTGTGGCTCTTTGACTGCGGCGAAGGAACACAGCATCAACTCTTGCGCAGTGATGTAAAGTTCAGCCAGATCAAGCGCATTTTTATCACGCATTTGCATGGCGATCACCTGTTCGGTTTGCCGGGTTTGCTTGCGACCTGCGGCATGGCGGGTCATGCAGAGAGCATAGACATTTACGGCCCGCCCGGACTCGAAGAGTATTTACGAGAATGCACGCGGCGCACCGAAAGCCAAACCTCATACAGAACCGTAGTTCACACAGTCGCGGCGGGAACGATCTTTGAAGACGAGGCTTACACAATTAGTTGTTTGCCACTCGTTCATCGCATTCAAACTTTTGGCTATCGCGTTGTCGAGCGCGATCAACCCGGCCACTTTGATGTCGCAAAGGCCATTGCGCAGGGCATTCCCGCAGGGGCGCTCTACGGCAAACTCAAACGCGGCGAACGCATCACGCTTTCCGATAAACGCGAATTCGTTGGACAGGATTTCTGCGGGCCAACGATCAAAGGGCGACGCATTGCTTACTGCGCGGATACAATCTTTTGCGATAACGCGATTGAGTTGGCACGCGATGCGGACCTGTTGATTCATGAAGCGACGTTTGCGAATCAGGATGAAGACTTGGCGCAACGCAGTTTGCATTCGACGGCGAAGATGGCTGCCGAAGTCGCGCGACAAGCCGAAGCAAAGCGATTGCTTTTAACGCATCTCAGCCCGCGCTATGCCGCCGGGCAGCCGATTGTTTTCGATGATCTGCTCGCGCAAGCACAGTGTGTTTTTCCCGATACTGAAATGGCGCGCGATTATCTCACTGTCGAAGTGCCGCGTCGTCACGTTGTCGAGTAGCAGCGAGCGGGCAGGCGCGCGTTAGTAGAGCAAATTTCAATGTACGATGCGGCGAAAGATTTAGGGCTTGCGGAACACACAGGCAGAGCATTTTCCTTGTACGCAAAAATCACTGACGCCTTGCTATCCAGCAGACTCGTCCTCAACCGCCGACAGTAAATCACGAAACATAAGGGCTAAATCTTTCGGCCGGTGATGCGCGTTCAGGCCGCTCGGATTCGGCAGCACCCAGATGATTGATCCGCCGATTGTTTCGCTTTGTCTGCCAAGTCCGGCTTGCGGGCGATTGAACGCCGTTCGATACGCGCCGATGCCGAGCACTGCAAGAAACTTCGGTTGATAACGTCTCACTTTCGCTTCCAACTTTCGCCCGCCTTCAACGAATTCTTGCGCCGATAATTCTGCGGCAGTCGCGGTGGCGCGCGCCACGACGTTTGTGATTCCGTAACCGCTCTTCAGTAATTCGTGTTCTTCAAAAGGTGACAGCAAGCGTTCTGTGAATCCAGAAGCGTAGAGCGCAGGCCAGAAACGATTGCCCGGACGCGCGAAGTGGCGTTTGACCGCCGCCGTGTAAAGTCCCGGATTGATGCCGCAAAAGAGCACACGCAAATTGGGCGCGATCACGTCCGGGACGCTTTTCCCCGCCGCCGCGAGAAGTTCTTCTTTCGTCGGTTTACGAGAACTCATCGGTCTTTATCGTTTCCCGAACGCACGTCTTTTCGTCGGAACGCATCGTTCGTGTTTTTGCGTTTCAAGTTCTACGCAAACAGCACGGCTACTTTTAGAACTGCCTGCAAGGTTATAATCGTAACACTATATTCGATGAAACAATCTTTGCGTTTTCAAGTTGAGGCAGACGCGGCGGGTCAAAGGCTCGACGAATTTCTCGCGGCGCGTTTGAGCTGGTTGAGCCGTATGCGTATCGCTACTCTGCTCGACCAAGGCGCGTGTGTCGTGAATGACGAAACGAAGCGCGCTGGCTTTCACGTTCGTGCCGGAGATGTGGCGTTGATTGCGCTCGACGAAGAATCGCCAACCGCGATGACGCCCGAAGCCTTGCCGCTCGAAATCGTTTACGAAGACGAACACTTGCTTGTTGTGGTCAAGGCTTCCGGGATGCTCGTTCACCCGACGCGCGCGGTTAAAAGCGGCACGCTTCTTAACGCGCTCGCTTATCACTTAAACAAAGCGGCAATCGAAACACACGGCGGATTGTTCTTTGAAAATAATTCACCGGCGCAATTCGCTGATTCAACGCTCATCGTTCGTCCGGGACTTGTTCATCGGCTTGACCGCGCTACTTCAGGACTAATGGTCATTGCCAAACACCAGCGCGCTTTGAGCATTCTCGCACGCCACTTTCATCAGAGGCTTGTTGAGAAGCGTTACCTCGCGCTTGTGCATGGTCGCATCAATAAAGATGAATTGTTAATCAGCGCGAACATCGGACGCGATCCAGAAAGCCGCCCGTTCTGGCGCGTGATGAATGAAGGCAAGCAGGCCGAAACCAGACTGCGCGTGCTTGCGAGAAGAAATGAGACGACGTGTGTTGAACTCGAACCCGTGACGGGACGCACAAATCAGTTGCGCATACACTGCGCTCACACGGGTCATCCAATCATCGGTGACGCGTGGTATGGCTCAAACAGCGACACGCGTTTGTGTTTACACGCTGCACGACTAGCCTTTCATCATCCGGCAAACGGCGAACGCATGGAATTCACTTCCGCGCCGCCGTTCAGCGTTTCGTTCGACTGAGGAAGGCGACGCCGCATTGCGGAATTGCGAAAAATTATTGAACTTCACTTTTGCGAAAAGCGCGTGGCGAGCAGTTGGCGTGCTTGCGCAGTAGTTTCCTTGTACTCTGGAAGATAATCGGGCGACGGCTTCATCTGCAGGATAAAGTTCAATTGTTTGCGCGCATCCTCACTACGCCCGACGGCCAGATAAGCGCGTGCCAGCGCCAGCCGTAGCAGCGAATTTTGCTCGCCGACACGCAAGCCTTTTTCCAACGTCTCGACGGCGCGCTTGGAATCTCCGCCGAGCATTTCCGGCAGTTCCGTATCAAGCTGGCCGAGCGCCATGTACGCGCTGCCGCCCTGATAGCTATCGTCTATTTTTAAGACTGTTTCCATTTCTTCACGCAATCTTTTGGCGGCGGCGATTCCGCTCAGCGGGCCTTTTAGTTGCGCGTCGCCGCCCAGATTAGCGCCAAGCCAAAAATGGCCTTCGGGTTTATCCGGCTGAATTCTGATCGCCGCCGCACCCGCTTCCTGCCCTTCACGAAAGGCCTGCTCGCGCTCCGTCTTGTTAACGGAATCATCGTCGCCGAGCACATAGTTGATGCGCGCCGAGCACCACGCCGCTTCATAGTTGGCGGGGTCGGCAGCACGCGCCTGTCTTAGCAGCGCTTGCCCTTCGCGCACATGTCTGACGTCTCCGCGCGCTGCATAATGCTCGTCCGCCTGCTTAATCAGATTAGTAATTGATACGCTGGGAGTCGCGGGCGTGTCCTTCGTCTCCGAAGGCTGCGTATTGCATGAAGAAAAAAGCGTACATACAAAAACGATGATGAGCGAACGCCGGATTATGCGAGGAAATTTATGTGCCATAATTTATGGTTGTTGCTGCGCGTGTGCCTTCCGCATTGAGATACAAACTTTTATTGTAAAATAATAGATGAAGCGCTCATTCGCTACGTTGGCTGACGTTGATTGCTATCATAAAAGTGTAGTAATGAAAACGCTAACAGCCAACAGAACAGTTCATTTTATTAGAACCAATAATTTTAGAAATTTATTCCCGGAGACTTCTAAATTGATTCGTCACTTTTACTTTTCATGCGTTAAGCATTGTCGCCTCACGTGCGTTAGCCACGCGGCCTTCGTGCTTGTGGTGATTATTTTTATCTTACCGGAAACTTCGCGCGCGCAAATTCCTTTCTTCACGGACGATGCGGACACGACCGGCAAGGGCAAATTTCATTTCGAATTTTTCAACGAGCAGGACATTTTGCAGCGCGCTCTTTATCCCGCCAAAAGGCAGAACACAGCCAATTTCAAATTGAATTACGGCTTGACTGAACGAATCGAAATTGACGCAGATGTTCCGCTGCTGACCATTTATAATTCCAAAATAGCGTCCGGCAACGCAACGGGAATTGGTGATACGGAACTTGGCGTGAAATATAATTTCCGTAAGGAGCGTGAGAACTCGCGGCTGCCTGCGATGTCTGCTGTCTTTTACGTTGAAGCTCCTACCGGCAGCACGGCAAAGCAGTTGGGTTCGGGCGTAACGGATTACTGGCTTTACGGAGTGGCGCAGAAATCGCTGACAAGCCGCACCAAACTTCGCACCAACGCCGGAATACTCTTCGCCGGAAACACTGTGACCGGCGTCATCGGCATTCGCACGACGAAAGGAAAAGTCTTCACAGGCAACGCTTCGCTCGTCCGACATTTTACGCCGAAACTGAAATTGGGCGCAGAGCTTTTCGGAGCCGTCACAAGCAATTTTGCTTTGAGCAAAGGGCAACTGGAAACACAAGTCGGCGATAGTTATGCGCTACGCGAAAATCTCGCGTTCGTTTTCGGCATCGTCGCAGGCCGCTTCGTCGCCAGCCCGCGCGTCGGCGCATCGCTCGGTTTCGCTTATGATTTCAAATAAGATTCTGTAATCCACAAGCTTACAAACCATTAATTCGTATGCTGCACGACGCGAATGATTTTCGATTCATCGCACGCGAAATTCTCGACGAAGCTTTGCGTTCATCGGACGCAGGACAGGCGATGCGCGGTGTCATCACCGTTAATGGCGAACAGTTAACAATTCTTGACAGCAGCTTTGATTTACAGAAATGCGCAGGTGTGTTTGCCATAGCGCTCGGCAAGGCAGCGCATTCAATGGCAGCCGCGCTTGATGAAACGCTCGGCACAAGACTCACGCGCGGTGTCGTCTCCGCGCCTGCGATTGACGACGATTTATCCGCGCGCTGGCAACAATTCATGGGCGGCCATCCTGTGCCGAACTCGTTTAGCCTCGCCGCCGGACACGCGGCGCTTGCGCTGCTCAAGCGTGCGGCTGAATTATCGGCAAGCGATAAGCGTGCGCTGGTGATCTTTCTTGTTTCCGGCGGCGGCTCGGCGATGATGGAATCTCTGCACGCAGCGAATGTTTCGCTCGCTGACTTGCAGGCGGCAAATAAATTGCTCGTCAATTGCGGCGCGACGATTGCCGAAATCAACGGAGTGCGGCGAGCATGGTCACGGATCAAAGGCGGAGGATTGAGCCGCGCTGCCGGACGCAGTTTGCAAGTTAGTTTGATCGTCTCCGATACAAACGCGTGCGACGAAGCAAGCGTTGCGTCCGGCCCGACCTTGACGGCAACCGCCGCGTTTGATGTACAAGAAATTCTCAAGCGCTACGACCTCGCGCCGCAGTTTCCGCAAACGCTTCTCAATTCTCTGATGCGAGCAATGCGAGACAATGATTTTGCGCGAGATTATACCGACACGCAGCGACACTACACTTTGCTCGACAACGATGGCACGATAAAGGTTGCGGCGCGTATTGCCGGAGAGCACGGCTTTGTCGTAGAACTGGCACGCGATCTTGTCGAAGCGCCCATCGCAGAAGGTTGCGCGGAGTTGGTTTCACGTTTGTTGCAGATGCGTGAAAGACACGGCAATAATGAAAACAAACGCGGCGTGTGTTTGATTTCGGGAGGCGAATTTGTGTGTCCTGTGCGCGGGTCGGGCGTGGGCGGCAGAAACAGCGAAGCGGCGTTGCGCTCCGTGCTTGAGTTCGACGCGCAGTCTCAAACGGGAATCGCGGCATTGCAAAGTTTCGTCGCGCTTCATGCCGGAACCGATGGCATTGATGGCAATAGTCCTGCGGCGGGAGCAATCGGCGACGACACAACGCTTGCCCGCGCATACGTTCAAGGCATGAACGCACATGATTATCTTGCACGCAGCGATGCTTACACGTTCTTCGAGAAGCTCGGCGATGCCGTTGTGACGGGCGCAACCGAAACGAACGTGCGCGATTTGCGCATCATGCTGGCGCGCTAAACTAAGTAAGGATTTGTAAAAGAATCTGGTAGTTGTTCGTCGCGCCACGATATAAGTTAGACTGTGAAGAAAGTCGTTGCCAAAGAAGAAAGGGTTAATCTATGCGGTCTTTTTTTCGCTCATCCGGCATTTTGTATAGCCGAAGATTCTTATATTTTCCGGCGATGGCGCTTTTGAACGTCGCGCTGTTATCTGCTTGCGCCGCGCAACAGATGCGTTCGGAAAACTCTACCGAAAGCAGCGTCACAAGTGATGCTGCAAGTGATGTCGCAAGTGAGCCATCGAAAGGCTTGCTGACAGGCAAGGCTGCGCTCGGCGATTGGCGGACGGATGCGCCGGGTGTGCGACGCCGCATCACAATCGCCGACTTGCCGAAACCTTATGATACGCGCTCGGTTGATAACGGGCCTGACCGTGTGCCGCGTCCCGCCGATGCGTGGCCGAAAGTGCCCGCCGGTTTCAAAGTCGAAGAGTTTGCGGCAGGCCTTTCCAATCCAAGGCTTATTCGCACCGCGCCGAATGGCGATGTGTTTGTCGCGGAGAGTTATCCGGGACGCATACGCGTGTTGCGTGCGCGAGATGGCGCGAGCAAGCCGGAGATGAACGAAGTTTTCGCAGACGGCTTGAACAAGCCTTTTGGCATCGCCTTTTATCCGCTCGGACAGAATCCGCAATTCGTTTACATTGCCAACACGGATGCGGTGCTGCGCTTTCCATATCGCAACGGAGATTTGAAAGCGCGTGGCAAAGCGGAAATCATCGTGCCCGATCTTCCGGGCGGCGGGCAGCTTCGCGGCGGCGGTCATTGGACGCGCGACGTGGCGTTTTCCAACGACGGCAAAAAGATGTTCGTCTCCGTCGGTTCGCATTCCAACGTTTACGAAAATCCGAACGAGAACGAAGAGCGGCGCGCAGACATTCTTCAGTACAACCCGGACGGCACAGGTTTTCGGATTTACGCCGCAGGCATACGCAACGCCGTCGGCATCAGTGTTCATCCGCAGACAGGCGAACTGTGGGCATCTGTGAACGAACGCGATGGATTGGGCGACGATCTTGCGCCCGATTACATCACGCGCGTTAAAGACGGCGGCTTTTATGGCTGGCCTTGGTTCTACATAGGCGCGAACCAAGACCCGCGCCACACGGGAGCGCACGCGGAGTTGCGCGATAAAGTGATTGTGCCCGACGTGCTTTTGCAATCGCATTCGGCTTCGCTTGAAATGACATTTTACACAGGCCGACAGTTTCCTAAAGAATATACGAACGACGCTTTTGCCGCAGAGCATGGCTCTTGGAATCGCGCGCGTCGCACGGGCTACAAATTGATTCGCGTGCCTTTGAAGAACGGCGTGCCGACGGGTGAGTACGAAGATTTTATGACGGGATTCGTGACGCCGGAAGGCAACGTGTGGGGACGTCCCGTCGGCGTGACGGTGGCGAAAGACGGCGCGCTGTTGGTTTCCGACGATGGCTCGAATACGATCTGGCGTATTTCTTATCAAGGCGGCGCACGCCGTTGAGCAGAGAAGAAGCGACAAAGAAAATTAAGCCTCATACAGAATTCTGGTAAACCCGTCTCGATTCCCGAAAGGAACTTTCATGCGATTTGTTGTCACGCGCCTGTTAATTGTTTTGATGACGGCGACGGTCTACGCGACGGCGCAGCAACGCTCCATCACAGAAAAAGATTTGTTCAATTTTACATGGATTGGCGATTCGCAGGTTTCACCAGACGGCTCGCGCGTTGCGTTTGTCAGAGTAAGCGTCAACGAAAAGAAGGATGGTTATAACACTTCCATCTGGACTGTCTCGACAATGGCGAATGATGAACCGCATCGCTTGACGAGCGGCACACGCGATTCTTCGCCTAGATGGTCGCCCGACGGAAAATACCTAGCCTTCATACGCACCACAGAAAAGGACGGCAAGCCGGATCAATCACAGTTGTTCATGCTTGCGATGTCCGGCGGCGATTCGTTTCAGTTCACGAACTTGCCCAAAGGCGCAGGCCAGCCGCAGTGGTCGCCAGACGGAAAGACGATTGCATTTTTGAGCACGACGAACGCGGAAGACCTCGCCAAGCAAAACGAAAGACAGCGCAGCGAGGAACAATTAAAGCGCGCCGTGCAGAGTGAAACGCCGCCGCGCACGAACACAGAAGAATCTGCGCCGAAGCCTTCGCCAACACCCGCCGCCGAATCAATCGCCAAAAAAGTTGCCGCCGATGCCGAACGCGAAAGCGATGTACGCGTTATCACGCGCGCCGTTTATCGCTCGAACGGCGCGGGCTACGTTGACCAGAAACATCCACAGCATTTGTGGATCGTCGCCGCGCCACGCAGTGGCGATGATAAGGTCACGCCGAAGCAATTAACCAACGGGCGCTTTGAAGAAGACAACATCGTGTGGGCGAAAGACAGTTCGCAACTCTACTTCATCAGCGCGCACATAGATGAGCCGTATTACGAACTCCCGAAAAGCGATCTTTACGCAGTCGCAAGAACAGGCGGCGAGCCAATCAAGCTCACCACGTTCGAGATGGACGCGGGCAATTTCTCGATTAGTCCGAACGGCAGGCAATTGGCTTTCGTCGCGGAAGTAAGCCGTCCCGTTAATTCTTACACGCAGCCCGATCTATGGGTGATCGAGATTGCGCCGAACGCCGTGCCGCGAAATTTAACCGCCGGATTCGATTACGATGTTGGTTCCGGTGTCGGTGGAGACAACGCGCCGCCGCGCGCCGGTGGCAGCAACGCGCCCATCTGGACAATTGACGGACGCAGCATCATCGAAGTCTTCGCCAGAGAAGGAAAAGCGAACCTAGGGTTGTTCGACGCAGCGAGCGGCAGGGAATCAGACATCACGCGTGGCAATCAAGCCGTCACAAGCTTTCGCGCATCGCCCGACGGCTCGAAAATCCTGTACACCCTTTCAACGCCGACGCGCGTGGGCGACCTCTTCTGGCTCGAACGTTCCGGCTCGCAAGCAAAGCAGTTGACGCACATCAACGATGAATTGTTCGCGCGGCTTAACCTCACCGAACCGGAAGAAATCTGGTACACGAGTTTCGACGGCAAACGTGTACAGGCTTGGCTGCAAAAGCCGCCCGGCTTTGATCCAAACAAAAAGTATCCGCTCATTCTGAACATACACGGTGGCCCGCACACGGCTTATGGCTACGTCTTCGATCACGAATTTCAGTGGATGGCGGCGAAGGGCTACGTCGTGCTGTATCCGAACCCGCGCGGCAGCACAAGCTACGGACAGGATTTCGGCAACGTCATTCAGTACCGCTATCCGGGCGACGATTACAAAGATTTAATGGCAGGCGTTGACGATGTAATTAAACGTGGCTACATAGACACGAACAAACTCGGCGTGACGGGCGGAAGCGGCGGCGGGCTGTTGACGAATTGGACGATCACGCAAACGACGCGCTTTGCCGCCGCCGTCGCGCAACGCGACATCGCAAGCTGGACTGACTGGTGGTACTCTGCGGACTTCACGCAGTTTCAAGCGACGTGGTTCAAGTCTCCGCCGTTCGTAGACCCGGAAGACTATCGCGCGCGTTCACCGATCACTTATATCAACAACGTCAAGACACCTCTGATGTTGATTTTAGGCGAAGCGGATTATCGCACGCCGCCGGGCGCGGGCGGCGAACAAATGTTTCGCGCGCTCAAATTCCGCAAGATACCGACGGTGATGATTCGCTTTCCGAACGAGTCGCACGAACTGTCGCGCTCAGGCCAACCTTGGCATCGCATCGAGCGGCTCGAACACATCGTCGGCTGGTTCGATCACTGGCTGATGGGCGTGCCCAAAGCCGAATACGAAGTCGCACCGGACGGCGAAGTGCCGATTCGCCCGCAAAATCCACCCGGCCAGCAACAAACACAACCGCCGCGTCCTTAATGCAAAAAGCGTGTGTGAAGTAAGCCGCATTGCGACATATCTCACACACGCTTGAATTTGTTAGGTGTGGCGTGATTTTGAGATCGACCGACACCCTAATCAAATTCAATTAATTGGTCAGGTAATACGTCAAAGCAAACTTCGCCAGTGGTTGATTCAATGTGACAAGGTGTTTCTGTCTCAATCTTCACTACCTCGCGCCCATTCACATCTCTTTTCTCTAGAACCTGACAAGCAATAATACCAGATTGTGGATAGTCGCTACTCGCGTCAAGTTTCTCTAAAGATACTACGGGAGCTTTCTCGATAAAGAGTTGCTTATTCCCCCAAGCATCAATGAACAGGCACTCGACCCAACCGGGCTGAGAATCATCAATGTACCTGCTAATTTCGACTTTAATCCCTAACATACTGCAATTCCGCTGCTAGAAAGCAGAACAGCTACCAAACCTGACAGCGTTCAGTTTCAGGCCGCACCATCGCGTCGCTTTGCGCGCACGAGAAGGCGGCGGCGAACTCCGGCATGTTGGAGAGCGGGCCGTTGACGCGGAAACGCCCCAATGGATGCGGGTCTGTCGTTACCTGCAAGCGTATGGCCTGCGGCGTTTGATTGCGTCCCCACACTTGCGCCCAACCTAAGAAGAAACGCTGTTCCGGCGTGTAGCCGTCAATCATCGTGCGCGGCTTGCCTTCCATCGCTTTCTGAAACGCCTTATACGCAATCTTTAATCCGCCTAGATCGGCAATTGATTCCCCCAAAACAAGCTTGCCGTTCTGGTTAAGATTATCTTCAACTTTGAAAGATGAAAATTGTTTCTCGACGCAATCGGCGCGCTGCTGATAGTTCGCCGTGTCCGTCGCCGTCCACCAATCCGTCAGATTTCCGTTAAGGTCAAACTTGCGTCCCTGATCGTCAAATCCATGCGTCATTTCGTGGCCGATCACCGCGCCGATGCCGCCGTAGTTAATCGCATCGTCCGCCGTCGGATCAAAGTAAGGCGGTTGCAGAATGCCCGCCGGAAAAACAATCTCGTTCATCAAAGAATTGTTGTAAGCATTAACGGTCGGCGGCGTCATGCCCCATTCTGTGCGGTCAACGGGCTTGCCGATCTTATTGATTCGCCTGTGTGAAGCGAACTGCTCCGAGCGCGTTAGATTATCAACGTAAGACGCATTCGTGATGTTGAGCGTGGAGTAATCGCGCCACTTGTCCGGGTAGCCGATCTTGGTGGCGAAGGCGTTGAGCTTGGCAGTAGCCTGTTTGCGCGTCGCATCACTCATCCACGAAAGCGTGCCGAGGTCTTCATTCAGAGCCGCGATCAAGTTTCTGACAAGCGATTGCATACGCGCTTTGGCTTCGGGCGTAAAGGCACGCTGGACGTAAACTTCTCCGAGCGCTTCGCCCAGATTAGCGTCTACAGCCGTTGTGCAGCGACGCCAGCGCGGAAGCTGTTCTTTCGTGCCGCTCAAAGTGCGCCCGTGAAAATCAAACGATGCCTGCTCGAAAGGAGACGACAGCGCGTTCGCCATCTCATCCAGCAAATGCCAGCGCAAATAAGTCTTGATGTCGGCGAGTGGAACGCTCGTCAAAAGCTTGTCCATGCTCTGGAAAAATTCCGGCTGCGTGACGTTGATGGCGGTGAACTTTGGCGAGTTCGTCGCTTTGTAGTAAGCGCTCCAATCAAAGTGCGGCGTGAGCATTTGCAACTCGGCGGGCGTGCGTTTGTTATAGCGTTTGGTCAGGTCACGATTGGCGACACGGTCACGCGAAATCTGCGCAAGTTGTGTTTCAAAGTTCATCACTGTCTGCGCTTCGTCGGCGGCCTTCGCTTTATCGTCGCCCAAGAGTTCAAACATGCGCGCAGCATATTTAACGTAGGCATCGCGGATCGTTTTCGATTTCTCGTCGTCCTTCAAATAATAATCGCGGTCTGGCAAACCGAGTCCGCCCTGACCGATGACGGCGATTACTTCCGTGCTTTTTTTGTAGTCCTGCGTCGAGCCGAAACCGAAAAACGCGCCGACGCCATTGTTGTGAAAATTGGCGAGCAACGCGGGCAGTTCGCGTGTGCTGTCAAGATTGTTGATCGCCGCGAGTCCGGGCTGGAGCGGCTTTGATCCGGCGGCTTCGATGGCCGAAGTGTTCATGCAGCTTGCGTAGAACGCGCCGATTTTCTGCTCGTTGCTGCCAATGGGAGCGGCGGTGTTTTTGCTCGCTTCTTCGAGAATCTTGTGCAGCACTTCGACGTTCTTATCGCGCAAAGGACTGGTCGTGCCCCAGCTTGAAAAGGCTGGCGGAATTGGATTCTTGGCGAGCCAGCCGCCGTTGGCGTATTGATAAAAATCTTGACACGGCTTGCAGTTGGTGTCCAGATTGGCAAGGTTAAAGCCACGATTGCCGCCATTCTGCGCTAGGGCGGCGACGATGCCGATGGTGAAGCTTAATAAAAGGATCACGAAAAGGCGTAGGTTCAGGAAACGCATCTATATACTCCTCTGAAAATTTGTTCGGACTTGGATTGAACATGCAATTACATACGCAAGCCGAAATAACGCATTGCATGACCGGCGCATGGAAAATTTTAGGTTGGTTTCTCGCCGACGCCGTTCGGTTGCATGAGTATAGAGGATGAATAAGACTTCACGAATACTCGCAACAGATCAACAAGCAACAAAACGAACGCAGGTATTCATCAAGCAGTCGGCTGCAAGGACTTGTTAGCCTCCGCCGATGCGAATGAACTCGCCCGCTTTGATTTTCTCTAATGCTTCCCGAACAACAGGCATCAACGGCAATAATGTCTTGAAGCGATTATTTCTCGCCACCAAGAGAATGATTCCGATGTCAACTCCTTTGAGATTCTGCTGGTACTTCAAGCTCTGGTCAACGGTCAGGAATACCTTAAATTCTGGAGCGGCTAATGCCAATAACTTTCCATTCTTTACGCCTGACCAGCCTTGCTCCGTAACCGTAAGCACTTCATGTTCCGGTAGCTCCCGCCCTAATTTGCGCGGTACGCACTCATCAAGCAGCACTTTCATATTCTTGCGCCAAAAATAGTTCCTTCATTCTTTCAAGAACTTGGACGGCTCGCTCTCTGCTTACGGAAGGGAAATCATCGAGAAACTCGTCAAGATTGTCGCCTTCTTCAAGGTAATCCAATAATGTTTGAACAGGCACACGAGTACCTGCGAAAACAGGTGTGCCGCCAAGAATGTCATCAGAGCGATTGATTAAATCAGTCATAAGCACTCACCTCACACTGCAATCATATCAAACTTCTGTAGCTTCGGAACAGGAAGGAAATTATTGATTCTAAGCAAACTAGAAGTGATCGACGGCAATTCGTTTCGTTGAAAACAGCTCGCCAGCATCGAGTTGCTGTTTGACGCGCTGCATTAACGAAGCGGACGCGCCGCGCACATCCCGCACTGCAAATTTGTTTTTCAGTTCGAGCGGCGCGCGTTCGACGCAGAGCATTCCGCCTGCTGCGTGCGTCGTGTTTCTGGCTTGCCGCAAAGTTTGTGCGTAGCCGTCCGTATCAATCGGCGGCGCACACATCACGCGAAGGCGCCCGTCGCCCGCGCTCGCGTGCCACATCACAGAATCACCGAAAACTTCGGATTCATTTTCGACGAAAGAGTTTAGAAACGCGCCAAGCTCTGTCGGGCGCACACTCGCGCGCCAGATTAATTGATGCGCGCCTTGTACGGGCACTGCGGCCAACGCGCGCCACAACGTTTCGTCATCATTGTGCGCGCCTGTTGCGACATTCATCACCCTGTCACACAACAATTCGCCCGCCTGCTTTGCTTGGTAATCGAGCGTTTCCGCCGCGCCCGCGAAGCGCACGAGCAGAGCGCAATCGAACGCGCCTGCCTCCACGCCTAACTTCTCCGCGACGCCGCATGAAACGAGTTCGAGCGCGACTGGGAAAATTCTTGCTGCGCGAATCTGGTTCGCGCAATCGAGCAGTGCGGAAAGTTTACCAATCGCAACGAGCGTTCGTGTGCGCGTGGGAAGCGGTCGAAGCTTGAATGTTAACTCTAAGATCAAACCGAGCGTACCGTAGCTTCCGACGAAGAGTTTGCACAGATCATAACCCGCGACGTTCTTGACGACGCGCCCGCCCGCTTTGATGATTCGCCCATCGGCGAGCGCGATGCGCATTCCTATCACATAGCCGCGCGGTCGCCCGTAACCGTAACTCTGCGCGCCGCCGAGTCCTGTCGCCGCCACACCGCCGAGTGTTGCCCGCCCATCATCCGGCGGATCAAGCGGCAACCATTGCCCTGCGCGCGCCAACTCCGCATTGAATGCCATGAGCGGCACGCCCGCTTCGGCGCTCGCCACGAGGTCTGCCGGTTCATGCTCGATAATGCGCGTCATGCGTCGCGTGCTGATAATGATCTCTGCGCGGCTCAACGAATCGCTTGCGTCAAGCCACAGACTCGCGCCCGCCGGAACAATCTTCCAGTGTTCGCGCGATGCCAGACGCAAAATCTCGCACGCTTCTGCGGCGTTTGCGGGCGCAACCGAGAGCGCATGGTCTGCGCTCGCTTCACAAACGTTTGCTTCGCCGACGATCTGCGCAAGCGCGTGATGCGCCGTTGCCGTGTTGAAAGAATGTTGGCGATGTGTGGCGAACTTTGTGGACGGCGTTGTTGCGATAGCAGGCGAGTGATTCGTTTGATGCGACGCCGCGTTCGCACTTTCATTCGATGAAGCTGTATCGGCCTGCGGTAGAGAGTCTATGTCTGACAGCAAAGAATCGTTGCTCTGTCGGCTTAATGTCTTCGCTTGTGCGGCGCGTGCCTCGCCACAACTGCGCGCGATGGGAATGATCTTGCCGGGATTACACAAGCCTGTCGGATCAAACGCCGCACGCACGCGCAGCATCGCGTCCATATCATCTTCTGTGAAGATAAGCGGCAGGTATTCGCTTTTATCTAAGCCGACGCCATGCTCGCCCGTGATCGTGCCGCCCGCGCGCACACATATTTCCATTATCTCGCGCCCTGCTTCCTTAACACGCTTCGTTTCATCCGCGTTGCGCGAATCAAAACAAATGAACGGATGCAGATTGCCGTCGCCCGCGTGAAAGACGTTGGCGACAAGCAATTTATATTTCGCGCCGATACAATAAATTTCGGCGAGCACTTCGGGCAGACGCGAACGCGGCACAACCGCATCCTGCAACATCAAATCAGGCGCGAGGCGCCCCATTGCGCCGAACGCTCCCTTACGCGCCGCCCATAATTTCTTGCGTTCGTCTTCACTGCCTGCGCGCCGCACATTACGCGCGCCGTGTTCGCGACAGATGCTCTCTGCCCGCGCTGCTTCCGCGTCGAGTCCGGCTTCGAGGCCGTCTAATTCGATCAAGAGCGCGGCTTCTGCATCCGGCGGAATGCCCGCCGCAAAAACGCTCGCTTCGACGGCGCGAATCGTCACACCATCAATCATTTCAAGTGCTGCGGGAACGAGTCCGGCAGCAATGATCGCGGAGACGGCGCGGCTTGCATTATGTATGTCGGCGAAGTCTGCAAGCAGAGTTCGCACTGATGAAGGCATTGGCAAAAGCCTTAGCGTCGCTTCGGTAGCGATGCCGAACGTGCCTTCAGAACCAATGAAGACGCCGAGCAAATCGTAACCGTCTGCCTCGCCCGCCGCGTTGCCGAGATCAACAATCTGGCCGTCGCTTAAAACAACACGCGCCGCAAGTACGTGGTCAACCGTCATGCCGTATTTCAGACAGTGTATGCCGCCCGCGTTCTCCGCGATGTTGCCGCCGATGGTACACGTCGCCTGGCTCGAAGGATCGGGTGCGTAATATAGATGATGAGCGGCGGCAAGGCGCGAAAGCTGTGCATTGATAAAGCCCGTTTCAACAATCGCCTGTTGATTCTTCGCGTCCAGTTTGAGTAGGCGGCGCATTCGTGCGAGTTCGATGATGACGCCTCGATTATATGCAAGCGCGCCGCCGGAAAGCCCCGTGCCCGCGCCGCGCGGAGCAAACGGCACACGCCACTTCGCAAGCACGCGCAACGCTTCCGAAACTTCTTCAGTCGAACGCGGAAAGACAACGGCGCGCGGCGGCAACTTGTGCTGCGGCAAACCGTCGCACTCGTAAACGAGCAGTTCGTCCGCTTCGGCGAGCACTCCGTCGCGTCCGATGATCGCACGCAAATCTTCGATTAACTGATCCACTGTTTGCTTTTGAGATTTGATTCTGAAAAACTTTTACACAGCCGCTAAAAGCTAATGATACATTATGCGCGCGATCTTCGCGTAATAAGAACGCCCGACAAAACGGAAAGATAAGCCACAGAAACACAGAGGCACAGAGATGATAAAGAAAGGTGGTCAAACATCTTGCCTGCATCCATGTTTCTTCATTATCTTTCCTTGTCCGTTTATCATTATCGTAAAAGGGAGCATTGATTTATGACGCGCAAATTTCTGTTCAAGTGTTGCTTGTTGATGGCCGTGCCCGTTTTCTTCACCGTCGTCGGCGTAGCGCAAAAACAACAAGCGAGAGTTTCATCTACCCGGAACGCAAACGCATCCGCGCATACAACAACTCCGACGCGCGCTTTGCAGCCACTCGTTGATGAAGCGGCGCGCGTTGTGCTGCAAAAGTTCGCTGATAAAAAATTTCAGGAACAGAATCTGGCGATCACACTCGTAGACCTCACCGATGCGGCGCATCCATTGCAGGCAAGCTTTCGCGGACAGGAGCCAATTTATCCGGCGAGCGTCGTGAAACTGTTTTATCTCGTCGCCGCGCATCGCCAGCTTGAAGACAACAAGCTGAAGGATACGGAAGAATTGCGCCGCGCCATGCGCGATATGATCGTCGAATCATCAAACGACGCGACGCATTACGTGTTGGATGAATTGACAGGCACGACGAGCGGCCCGGAATTGCCGCGCGAAGAAATGATGGAATGGATAATGAAACGCAACGCAGTCAACCGTTATTTCACGTCGCTTGGCTACGCGAAGATCAACGCTAACCAAAAGCCCTGGTGCGAAGGCCCGTATGGACGTGATCGCATATTCGTCGGGGCAAAATATGAGAATCGAAACAAGCTGACGACAGACGCGACGGCGCGCCTGCTGACAGAGATCGTCACGAAACGCGCCATCACGAATGCCAGAAGTTTACAGATGATGGAACTCTTAAAGCGCGACTTCACGGGCAAGAGCGCAGACCCTGACGATCAGGCGCACGGCTTTACGGGCATCGCTCTACCAAACGGCGCACGCCTCTGGTCAAAAGCCGGATGGACGAGCACGACGCGCCACGATGCCGCTTATATCGAACTACCAAACGGCGCGCGCTTCGTCCTCGTCACCTTCACAACCGATCACGCCAAAGAACGCGACATCATTCCGACTGTCGCGCGCACGGTCATTAATGGATTCGGTGAAGATACGCGACGCGCTAATCGCTAACACCTAAACTTTCATCCGGCTTACCGTAAAAATTCTTTGAGTTATTGCGGTGTTGCCTGAAAAGTTTTCAGGCAACACCGCAACGTTTATTCCTGCTTTGAAAGTTAACAAAGAATTTTCTTGCTTTCCACTTGCCGCTACTTTATCATGCGCGTTTTCCGGCTGACCCAAGTGAGTCTCTAAAGCAAACTCGCGTTGCACACATACGGACGCAGAGCGCGCACTCTCGTTTCAAACAATTCATTTCACCTTAAAGAGGAAATTATGTTTGGTATATCCGCCCACATCAACGGCAAACTGTGGCTGCTCGTCGCCTGCCTGCTATTTGCCTCTATACATGCTTGTGCACAATCGCAAGCCACTACGGGAAACATCGAAGGCCGCGTGCTCGACCCCGCAGGCGCAGTCATCCCCAATGCAATCGTCACAGCGACGAATCAGGAAACAGGTTTTGAGAAAAACGCCACGACGGACAGCGAAGGGAACTACCGCATTATTCTTTTGCCGCCCGGCGCATATACGATACGCGTGCCGAACGTGCAGGGATTTCTTGCGGCAGAGTTACGCAACGCGCAAGTAACAGTCGGCGGCCAGACGACTTTGGATGTCACGCTCGCTCTGCCCGGAACAGCCAACGTGTCCGTAGATGTTTCTACTGAATCACCCGTTGTTGAAACTACGCGCACTTCCGTTTCGACAACCATCAATCAGCGCGCCATCGAAAATCTGCCGATCAATGGGCGCAACTATCAAGACTTCGCCACGCTCACGCCCGGCGTGATACGCGACCCGACGCGGACAGGCGATATTTCCGTCGGTGGTTTGCGCGGTACGTTCAACAGCGTGCAGGTGGACGGCGTGGACAACAACAACACTTTCTTCGGTCAATCGTTCGGGCGCGGCGGCGTGCGTCCGCCTTATCAATTTTCGGAAGAATCCGTGCAGGAATTTCAGGTTAATCAGAACGGATTTTCGGCGGAGTTCGGGCGCGCGGGCGGCGCGGTCATCAACGTCGTCACTAAATCCGGCACGAATCAATTTCATGGCGGCGGCTTTGAATATTTCCGCGACGAATCGCTTAACGCAAACGATCCGGCGTTCAAAGCTTCACTTAACGCCAACCGTCAACCGAGACCAAACAAACGGCTGCCATTGCAGATTAATCAATTCGGCGCGCGGCTTGGCGGCCCCATTAAAAAGAATCGCGCCTTCTTCTTTTTCAGTTACGACGGCCAGCGCCAGACGCTTCCAAATTTTATTGATGCGCCAAACTTCTTTGCGCCATCCAACACCGCCCAGAATCTTCTCCTGCCGAGACTGAACTCTTATTCGCTCGCGCGTAATCAAGATGTGTTTCTCATCAAGAGCGACATTACCATCAACCAGCGCAATCAATTGTCGCTGCGTTTCAATAACCAGCGGTTCACCGGCACGAACAATGAGAACGGCGGGTCCCTGAGCGCCGAAGAACATTCGGGCGATAGCCTCGTGCGCAGCAACACACTGTCGGGAACGCTCGCCACAACGCTCTCGACAAGAGTGGTCAACGAGTTTCGTTTTCAATTTGCGCGCGACAAAGAGCCGGGCGAGGCCAATAGTGACCAACCCGAAGCCGTCATCAACACAGGCAACGGCAATCTCAATCTTGGCCGCAACAATTTCAGCCCGCGCGAAACCACAATCAAACGCGCGCAGTTCATAGATAACGTCTCTTATGTGCGCGGGCGTAGCAGCTACAAATTCGGCGCGGATTTTAACTTCGACCGTGTCTTCAATTTCTTTCCCGGCCTCTTCAGCGGCTCTTACACATTTCCATCTTATGCGGCGTTTGCTAATAACACGCCGAGTGCCTATACGCAAAACTTTGCTGGCGCGGGAACGGCTGGCGGCACGACGTATCCGAACAGTTCCGACTACGCAGCCTTTGCGCAGGACGACGTGCGCGTGACGCCGAAGCTCACGCTTAACCTCGGCGTGCGCTACGACTATGAACAAATGGCTTGCCCGCCCGTGCGTAATCCAGACCCTACGCTCTTGAGCGCTGGCTTTGATACAAGTCGTTGTCCGAAAGATGGCAACAACTTTGCCCCGCGTCTCGGCTTCAGTTACGGCTTCAACGATAAAACTGTTGTGCGCGGCGGTTACGGCATCTTCTACGGACGCACGCCGACGATCATTCTCGGCACAGCACATTCGCAGAACGGCATCAGCGTCACAGGCCTCAATTTAAGCAGTGCTGCCGCAATCGCCGCCGCCGGACTCGTTTATCCGAATATATTGAACGCTCCTCCGCCGGGCGCAACCACCAACCCGAATCTATATCTCTTCGCTGACAATTACGTGCAGCCTTATGTGCAGCAAGCGCGGCTCGGTTTCGAGCGCGAGATTTTGCCGAACCTCAGTTTGACTGCGACTTATCTGCTTTACAGAGGCGTGCATCTGACGCGCACGCGCGACGCTAATTTGTTTGCGCCCGTGCCGACAAACGCCACCATCGCGGGCGGACAAACATACACGTTCCTGCGCTTTCCCGGCGCGACTCCGACCAGCACTGCACCGCTTCGCCCGCTTAGTCGTTATAATCGCACCAGCCTTTTTGAAAGCGACGCCAATTCGATCTATCACGGTTTAGCTTTACAGGCTGTCCGGCGTTTCTCAAAAGGTTTTCAGTTTACAGCCGCTTACACTTACTCGAAGGCGCGCGACGATAAGCCGGATCAAACTTCCGTTGTCGTCGGCGCGGACGATTCAAAGGTAGTGCAAAACGCGCTCGACACACGCGCAGATTTCGCTGCCGCCGACACGGATTTACGCCACCGCTTTGTCTTCAGCCCGGTTTACGAATTTGGCCGCTTCACGCGCAGCGAAAACTCCGTCGTGCGCGCGCTCCTGAGCGATTACACTTTCTCCAGCGTCGTGCAATTTCAGTCCGGCTTTGCTTACTCTGCCTTCGTCGGCGGCGATCCGAATCGCGATGGCAACCGCTCAAATGATCGTTTGCCCGGAACAGCGCGCAACAGTTTCTATACGCCCGCCGTTTATCAATTCGACGCGCGCATCACACGCGCCATCCGCACGAGCGAAAACACGCGCCTGCGTTTGATTCTCGAAGGCTTCAACATCTTCAATCGCGCAAACGTCGTGAGCGTCAACAACACTTTCTACAATTTTTCGATTCCAACGAGCGGCGCAAGTGCGGGTCAATTAACGCTTGCCGCGCCTTCTGCCGCGACAGCTTTCGGCACGCCGCGCTCTTTCTCCACGCAAAGCCCGTTTCTCTCACCGCGTCAAGTGCAGCTTGCCGTTAAGTTTGATTTCTAAGACGCCGCTTACACAAAACAATAAAAGAGGCGCGTTACCTTTCGAGTAACGCGCCTCTTTTGCTTGAGCTTACTACTGTCAGTAAGCTTAACGTCTTCCCGAATTGAGTATGCGAAGTAGTGCGAGGAAAATATTGAATGCGTCTAGGTAGAGCGAGAGCGCGCCCGCGACGTATTCGTTTGTCGGATAACGGCGAATGATGTTCGATGTGTCATAGAGCACGAAGCCCGCGAAGAGAAGTAATGTCGCCGCCGCTACAGCAAAGGCAAGGCCGCTTGATCCGACGAAAAAGACGTTCAGTAATCCGGCGAGAATTACGACGATCAATCCAGTCGTGACCATGCCGCGCAGAAAACTAAAGTCGCGTTTCGAGATGAAAACATAAGCAGTCAACCCGCCGAAGATGCCAATCGTCAACATGCCCGCTTGAAGGATCGAGGCCGGATTGTTCGCGGCGACGATAGCGATGACCGGAGAAATCACGATGCCGGTGAGCGTCGTGAAACCGAAGAGTGCGAGCAGGTTCACCGTCGGTATATGGCGCACGGCCTGCGCGCCCATCACGCCGCCGAGCATGGCGAAAAACCACAGGTATGGATGGTCAAAAGCTGTTTGCAGCAGTGGTGGAAACGCGAAGCTAAGCATCACGCCGCCGACGGCAAAAAGCGTTGCGGCGAAAAAGAGCGCATAAACTTTACGCACAAAGCCCATGCGTTCGGCAACGGATGCTTGCGCCGCCGTTTGCATTTGCCAACTGCCTTCGGTTTGCGGCATCCACGCGCGCTGCCCGGAATGCGGTTGATTCGGAGATTGAAAAATGTTCACTGAAAGTCTCCTTTGTAGTAGCTGAAAAACTCGTTCGCAAATGATTTCAAACCTTACGAACGTTCACTAATAAGATGCGCTTTACAGCGGCTTCGATGCACGTTCTTACGCGCGCCGCGTGTTGCCGAGATGCACGCGTTGAGCAAAACGATTGCCCGCAGTATGATTGACTTAGCGTAAATCCATCTTTTCGTTTTCGCCCGCGTGATAACGCTCGCCAGTCGCTAAAGCTTTGACGAAGCCGACGAGATGAACCACCGCGCTTGAGGATGAGTCCCAATATTCTGCCTGCTCGACATTTACTTTCAAAAGCGCGAGGTCTGGGTCTTCGAGTCCTTTCGGAAACCACGCTTTGAAAGCTGGATTCCAAAGCTCTTCGGCTTTCTGGCGGTCACGCACCATTCGCGCTTTGCCGGAGACGGAGACGTATAAATTTTTGTCTGGCGCGGCGTAGCTCAAATTGACGTGATGATCCTGTTCGATCTCTTCGACTTTCGGCGCGCTGGCTGCTGTAAAGAACCAGAGTGTGCCGTCAAATTCTGTTGCCTGCGTCGCCATCGGGCGGCTGCGCAGTGTGCCGTCTGGTTCGGCTGTAGTGAGCATGGCAAACTTGATTTCTTTAATCATCTCGCCGAGCTTTCGGACATTCTCATTGTGGTCTGCTTGATTATCCACGAATCAATTTCTCCTTCTGTTCCAAGATGCTTTCGATCAAATATCATCTGGCGACAAATTGAATCAAGCGCGTCGAAGCAATACATGCTTCGCTTCGTCGTCAAATGTGTTCAATTGATGCGCCGGTATTTCTGAAAAGAATATCACACCTGAAAGTCATGAATGAATCACAAGGCTAATGGAAAAGTATTTGTAGGTTTGGTTCGTTACAAGCGTAGGAACAAGCAACGTCCGCGTTGAATTAAACGAACGCTGAACATCCCTTGCTCAAACGAAGCGAAGCGTAATGAGAGTCATCTGCATTGACTTGTTGTGCGCAGCGTCAATGAAACTATGCGCTTTTCGCCCTCTACGCACGCGCTATGATTTGTTGATTAGGATAAACATCAACAATCCGCTTAATCCAACAGAAAAAACACCGGCAACAACAAATTCCCACGACTTTTCAAGCGACACGCGCGACATGGTTTTCAGACCACGCTTAGGGAAGACAAAATAGACCACGCTTTTCAACACCAAGCCATAACCAATAATAGTCAAAATCATGGGTAATCCGTGCCACACGTTATGGAAGGCGACGATTAAAGCGCCAAGCGGAAAATGGATAAAAGCGATTATGAAACTCCCCGTCTCCCCCTTGTCGCGTATATCAAGGAAAAACCGTGTCCAAACTCGCGGCTGAAAGATGTGCGACAAACCAGTGACAAAGAAGGAGACGATGGCGAGTTTTAGGATTGCTACTTCCATAAGTTTCTTCCTTAAGCTAAACAAAGGATTAGCGCACAACAATCATTATCGTGTTATCTCACGCTAACCACTCGCTGAACGTTTGCCAGAGCAGCCATGCGTTGAGCGCGGCGATGACGCAGGCGACTGTGTAGCCGAGAATTTTGCTCCACAACGGATTAACGAACTCGCCCATCTTCAATTTATCGCTCGTGAACATCACAAGCGGAAAAACGGCGAAACTCAATTGCATACTCAGCACTACCTGACTGAGTATGAGCAACTGCGTCGTGCCATGCGCGCCGTAGAGTGCTACGACAAAGACGGCTGGCACAATCGCAATCAAGCGCGTAATCAAACGCCGCAGCCACGGACGCAGGCGTATGTTCAAAAAGCCTTCCATCACAACCTGTCCGGCGAGCGTGCCCGTCAGAGTGGAGTTTTGGCCGGAAGCTAAGAGCGCGACGGCAAACAGCGTGCTCGCGCCTGCCGTGCCTAAAAGCGGTGAAAGCAATTTGTAAGCGTCGCCGATTTCCGCGACTTCGTAGTTGCCTGTGCGATGAAAAGCGGCGGCGGCGACAATCAAAATCGCCGCGTTGATAAAAAGCGCGAACATCAAGGCGAGAGTCGAATCAATCGTTGAAAATTTTATCGCTTCACGCTTGCCCTCCGGCGTGCGCTCGTACTTGCGCGTCTGCGTAATGGATGAATGCAAATAAAGATTGTGCGGCATCACTGTCGCGCCCAGGATTCCGACGGCGATGTAAAGCATCTGCGGGTTCGTCACGATTTGCGTGGAAGGAACGAAGCCGCGCAGTATGCCGCCGATCTCCGGACGCGAGAAAATTATTTCCAACGCGAAGCAAATGCCGATGCTTGCGACGAGCGTGATGACGATGGCTTCGAGCCAGCGAAAGCCGCGATTTTGCAGCAGCAGTAAAATCATTACGTCGAATCCCGTCAGCAGCACGCCGTAAATGAGCGGAATGCCGAACAACAGATTGAGCGCAATCGCCGAACCGATGACTTCCGCTAAATCGCACGCGACGATGGCGACTTCGCACAAAATCCACAACACGAACGACACTGTCGGATGAAAATGGTCGCGGCACGCCTGCGCCAGATCGCGCCCCGTGACAATGCCCAATCGCAGCGCGAAGCTTTGCAGCAGGATCGCCATCAAGTTTGAGATCATGATGACGGAGAGTAGCTGGTAATTAAAACGCGCCCCGCCCGCAAGGTCTGTCGCCCAGTTGCCCGGGTCCATGTAACCGACGGCGATGAGATAGCCGGGGCCTGAAAAGGCGAGCATCTTGCGCCAAAAACCTAGGCCATGAGGCACGGGCATTGATGCGTTGACTTCCTGCAAACTCGCGTGCGGCGACGTGCGCCGCCACCCGTCCGTTGTTAATACTCTCAAATCACTGTTTCTGTTTATCATCTAAAGACCTGTTTCCGTATCGCAACTGCGTATTCAATTGAACGCCGGGAGTGCCCGCGCCCAAGCCCTTTCTTGCGCTGCCCGTCGGCAGCCGCACAGAGAAGCGTGGAGACACGGCCACCTTCGCGTTGCCGTCACCGATCAATTGGCAGCGGTAATTTAAGAGCGTGTCGCCAAGCCCTCTGCCGCCATCGGGCGCTCTCCGATGACTTGTTAAATTGCAGCAATATCTTAAAGTGCTTCCTACAATTATGGGACTCGGCAAATCAAGTACGATCATTTTTCAATGAGAATCATTCGCGCTAAACGCCGGTCTAAGGCATGAACAGCGCCCGCGACGCGCACCGAGATCGGGCCGTCAAACGGCGCGCTGCCGATGACCTCTACACGCGCTTTCGGAACTAATCCAAGCTCCGCGAAGTAGCGCAAACGTTCGGCGTCTTGATCGCAAACGCGCGCGACGCGCGCCTTAGCTTTTTCCGGCAGCTCGGCCAAAGACCGCGCCGGACTTTGGGGTAGCGTGCCGTCTAAAGCCGGAATCGGGTCGCCATGCGGGTCGAGCGTCGGATGTCCCAAGTGTGCGGCGATTCTCGCCTCCAGCTTTTCGGAAATAACGTGCTCCAACACTTCGGCTTCTTCGTGAACTTCATCCCAACTAAAGCCCAACGCTTCCACAAGATAAAGCTCGATCAAACGGTGGTGACGGATGACTTCGAGCGCGACCTTTTCGCCCGCGTCCGTAAGCGTCACGCCATAGTAAGGTTCGTATTCGACGAGTTTCAGCTCCGCCAATGTTTTCAGCATCGCCGTGACCGAAGCGGGTTTGACCTTCAACGCTTCAGCAAGCGCAACGGTGCGAACCTGCCCACTCTCCTGCGCGATGCGGTAGATCATCTTCAAATAATCTTCGACGACCGGGGTAATCTGCTGTAACTCATCGGCGGCTGAAGTCATCTCTCGTCACTCATTTCCTTTCGGCATTCAAAACACGTTCGCCAACCTTGACACCGTTAGCATTCTACTATAAAAATAGCAAAACTAAAGTTTAGTCTAATCTAAATTTTAGTTTTGCTATTTCAAACTTTGAGAAGATTGTTTCTGTTTCATCGGAAGCACGGAGGTTATATGCGAAGTTGCGCTACTCGCGTAATGGTCGGTTTGATGTTGGTCTTTGGTTGTGCAATCGCGGCGCACGCGCAGGATGTGACGCCAACGCCTTCACCGGCAGACGGAACACCGCCCGACTCAGCCCAAACACCCGCATCACCGGATGAGCCGGAGCCGATCATCACCGACCGTCCCGATTTCACGGAAAGTCCGCAGACCGTGCCGCGCAGATTCAAGGCGCAAATCGAAAGCGGCTTTACGTTTGCGCGCGTCGGCGAGGTTAAGGAAAGTTCGCTGGGCGAAGTGTTGGTGCGGGTGCCGGTTGCGGAGCGCGTTGAGCTGCGATTCGGTGTGCCGAATTATGTGTTCGTCCGCGCCGCTTCCGGCGGTAATTCCGATGTCCGCGCGACGGGTTTTGACGATGCGTTTTTCGGGGCGAAAATCGCTTTGTTGGAAGGCGCGGGCGAAACGGGTTTGTTCAAAAAACCGGCGGCGGCTCTGCTGGTCGGCACAAGCCTGCCCACGGGAGCGCGGGCTTTCCGCGAAGATAATTTGCAGCCGGAAGCGGTGCTTGCCCTGTCGGTTGATTTAACGAAACGCTTCGCTCTCTCGACAAACTTCGGATACGTCAGGGCGAGCGACGGCGGCGAGCGTTTTAATCAGGGTTTCGGCACTCTTTCGCTGGGCGCGGGTTTGTCGAAGCGCGTCGGGGCGTATTTTGAAGTTTATGGATTTACGCGCGTCGAAGCCGCCACGCGGCAGAGAGCGCGATTTGCCAACGGCGGCGTGACGTATCTCATCAATAAAAATTTTCAGCTTGATGCGCGTGTCGGAGCGGGTTTGGGCAATCACATTGCGGGACCGGACTACTTTTTCGGTTTCGGTTTCGCCAGACGTTTCTAAGTAATTTGAAAGAAATCAACCCGCATGATGAACGTAAAAAAACAGCCAATAATTTCTGAACGGCAGGCGACGCATAAACGAGACGACAGGCGTTTGCGCGCTCGCGTCTCCGCTTGTCCAGAATGTCGCCGTCAAAGCGTTGACTTACGCGAGATGACTACGCTCGCCGCACCCGCCAACGAATCAGAAGCAGCGCGACTCAACCGCGTTCTCGAAGATTTCAATCGGGTGTTGGACGCGCAACTTGACGAGTGCGACAAGTGGGAATCAAGCGGCGACCTCTACATCGTTTATTCACAATTCGTCAACTGACTGGAGGTGAAAGCAATGTCTCTGCAAGACTTATTCATCGAGGAACTCAGCGACCTGCACAGTGCCGGAAGCCAAATCTTGAAGGTGCTGCCGAAAATGGCGGAGGCGTCTGTTGCGCCTGAGTTGCGGCAAATCTTTCAAGTGCAAATCGTAGAAGTCCGCGCGCAAGTCGAGAGCGTCGAGATGGTCTTTCAGACGCACGGCGTCGAAGCAATCAACAAACGATGTCGCAGCATGGAAGGTCTGGTCGAAGAGACCGAAGAGATGATTGTGGAACGGGCGGCATCTCATGCCCGCGACGCCGGGTTGAGCTTGAAGGCGTTGCGGATGCAGCACTACTTGCGCGCTGCCGGTGATGGCGCGTCGCGCACCTACGCACTGCTCGCGCAGGAAGCCGCACATCTGCGCGGGCAAACTTCGGATGAAGAAGATGATGCGCGGGGCGATGAATTGATTGAACTCGCAAACTACAACACCGACCTCGAAGCCGTTCACTGATAATAATCGGAGCGCGTGAAGGGTCATTCCAACATCAGAGAGGACAAAAACGATGGCGATAAATTCATTTGAGGAGAAATTTCATCACGCGCTCGGCGATATGTACGATGCCGAGCATCTGTTTCTCGAAGCTCAACAGGAGATGATGAGCAACACTGATTCGGAGGAACTGAAGACGATGCTCGACAAACACAACCGGCAGACTAAAGGACACATTGCGAATCTGGAACAGGTGTACAAGTTGCTCGGCAAGCAGCCGGGAAGAATCAGTTGCGATGCCGCGCGGGGTCTCATCATAGAAGGAAACAAGATGATGAAGGACGCGGGTACGCCGGAAATCATGAACTGGGTCATCGCCAGCGCGCAAGCCAAAATCGAACACTACGAAATCGCCAGCTATCGCGGGCTGATTATCGGCGCGGAGATTATCGGCGACAGCGAAATCACGAAACTGCTGCAACAGAATCTGGCGCAGGAAGAACAGACGGCGGACATCGTGCAGGGCGAGCCGCGCGAATTGGAAGAAACGATGGCGGAGCGAGCGGCGGAAGCCAAAGAATAAAAACTGTAATGAAGGGGAAACTTAGATGACCAAGCAATTAATCAATAGGCTGCGACGAGGATGGTCTGGGATGAAGTCACACTCGGGCAATGAAGAACAGGCTACCACAGAGCGCGAAGCAGGCGTGACGCGGCGGGCAGTGCTTCAAAGTTTGGGTCTCACCGGCGGCACGATAGCTGCCGCCTCTCTGCTGCCGCGCATCGTCGGAGCGCAGGAGGCGGCGGGCGGAAGTGACGAGGTCACGATGGGACCTCACAAGATGGGTCCGATGGTGATGCCGATGACGATGGGGGAAGTCGATCACGAATTCAACGGCTTCAATCCGAGCGACATCGTGCGAGATTTCGATTACGGCACCGTCAGCACTCTTCCCAACGGGCAAACCCTGCGCGAGTGGACGCTCACGGCGCAAGATAAAGAGATTGAGATCGTGCCGGGCATACGGTTTCCCGCGTGGACTTACAACGGGCGCATTCCGGGTCCGACCTTGCGGGCGACCGAAGGCGACCGTCTTCGCATACGCTTTCGCAATCAAAGTTCGATGCCGCACACCGTCCACTTTCACGGCGTACACCCGTTCGAGATGGACGGCGTGCCGGATGCCGGACCCGGCTCGATCCAACCGGGACAATCCTTCACATATGAGTTCGATGCCGAGCCGTTCGGTTGTCATCTTTATCATTGCCACGTCTTCCCGCTGTCGCGCCACATCGCCAAAGGGATGTACGGCACGTTCATCGTTGACCCGAAAGAGGGACGACCGAAAGCCGACCACGAACTGATAATGATGATGAACGGCTTCGACATTGACTTTGACGATGAGAACGATTTCTACGCCGTCAACAGCATCCCTTTTCATTACCAGATGAACCCGATTGACATTCGAGTCGGAGAATTGGTGCGTATCTACCTGATCAATATCTTGGAGTTCGATCAGATCAATTCTTTTCACCTGCACGCGAACTTTTTCCACTATTACCCGACGGGAACGAGTTTGCAGCCCACCGAGTTTTCCGACACCATCGCGCAGATGCAGGCGCAACGCGGCATCCTTGAGTTTCGCTACAAGTATCCGGGCATGTTCATGTTCCACGGGCACAAGACGGAGTTCGCCGAGCTTGGATGGAACGGAGCTTTCCGCGTGTCTCCGTAGAAAATGTCATCAAGAAAAGCCTTTGGAGAATTGTTATGAAACAGATCGAAGATGAGAAGACCGGGACGAACGCCGTCGCGCCGCCGCCCGCCGCACAAAGCGACGTGCCGTTAAAAGATAGTAGTGAAGAAGGTAGGCGAGGCTTACCGACGCTGTTGATCTTCTTGTTGCCGGTGTTGCTGCTGGCAATCGTGATTTGGGTTTTCATGCAGACTAACGCGGGACTAAATGTGACTCCGCCCGTCCCCATTGAGAAGCTACAGACGGAGCGCATGATAATGGATGAAACGGGATTCAATATCTCCGTGCGTAATCTCAGCCCGGAACCGATCACGGTGTCGCAGGTGGCTGTCAACGATGCCATCTGGGTTTATGAGATGCAGCACGGCACGACGATTCCGCGCTTGGGCGGAGCGGTGATCCGCATCCCTTACCCGTGGGTGAAGGGCGAAGCGTATTCGATCAACCTGTTCAGTTCAAACGCCATTGTCTTTCCGGTTGCTGTTCCCGTCGCCTTCGCCACTCCGCGACCGCAACTTGCAACCTTCTGGAGTTTCACGCTGATCGGCATTTACGTGGGCGTGATTCCGGTTTTTCTCGGTCTGTTGTGGTTTCCCGCCTTGCGCCGTATGGGACCGATGGCGTGGGTCTTTCTGCTGGCGGCGACGGCGGGCATTCTGGTTTATCTCGGCATTGACGCAACGAGCGAAGCGTTGGAGTTGTCCGGCGAGATCGGCTCGACATTTCAAGGCGTCGGGCTGCTCGGCATCGGCATCGTGGGGACGGTACTGTTGTTGAGCGCGATCACGCGGCGGCAGAAAGGGATAAGCAAGGACGATGCGAGCAGGCGGCGCGCGCTGGCGATCACGATTGCTGTCGGCATCGGTCTGCACAATCTAGGCGAGGGACTCGCCATCGGAGCCGCTTATGCCATCGGTGAGCTTGCGCTCGGATCGTTTCTCGTCATCGGCTTCATCATCCAAAACATCACAGAGGGGTTAGGCATTGTCGCGCCGCTCGCGCGGGATCGCCCTTCGCTGAAGTCGCTGCTTGTCATGGGTTTGATCGCGGGCGCGCCTGCCATCATCGGATGTTGGATCGGCGGGTTCACCTACTCGCGTCCGTTGTCGGTGTTGTTCTTGGCGATTGGCGCGGGCGCGGTCTTTCAAGTCGCGTGGGAACTCGCAAAAATGATCCAGCCCAAATTAGAGACGGCAAGCGCGCCGTTTGTCGCCTTCTCCGGCACAATCACCGGAATGGCAATGCTTTACATTACCGGATTACTCGTTAAATAAAATTAGATGAAGTGCGAATTCTCTCGACGCGAGTTTTTAGTCGCAACCGTCGCCGCCGGAGCGGTCATAATCAGCGGTTGCCACACATGCGACCGGAACAGCGAAGCGAACTCGAAAGCCATAATCTCTGTAATCGCTACGGAGAACCCGGACGGCACGCTGCGCGTGCCCGGCGGCGGAAAGCTACAGCCCGGCACAATTCTCGTATTTATTTTTCCGCCCGACGATGAAATTCACGGCGTTATGTTTTTTACAGGCGAAGCGGAACTGCGCGCCCTCTCGACCAGATGCACGCACGCCGCCTGCACCGTCGCGTGGCAGAGCGACGGCGACACGGAAATTCTAAAGTGCCCGTGCCACGGTTCGCGGTTCGACACCGCTGGGCAAGTCTTAAACGGTCCCGCCAAACTTCCGCTCGCGCGCTACGCAGTTCGCGTCGAGGGCGACGATGCCATCGTCACGCTGCCGTCGTGAGCAGGCTGAGCGTGATATTCGTGGATGGTTTGAACATTGTGGTTATGTCTTCTCACTCAAGTGAAAAACGCTGTAGAGCGTCACTGCGTGCGAAGCGCGAGTGTTCCTGCGCGGGGGGCGCATAACCAATCATCGTTTGTGATTGACGGTATTCCCGTCAGCGACCAGCTCTCGGCGATCTACGCGAACAATTTTGATGCGCGCAACGTCGAAGGCATGAGCGTGCAGCTCGGCAACATCGCGCCGGAGTTCGGCAACAAAGCCAGCGCAGTGATTCAAGTCACGACGCAATCGGGTCTGGGTCGCGGGCGTTCCGTTTTCGGCAGCGTCAACATCGGCGGCGGTTCGTTCGGTTCAGGCGAAACGTCTTTCAAACTTGGCGGCGAAAACTCCGCGCGCACGTTCGGTTATTTCATCTCGGCGGCGAACAGTTTTACATCGCGCTATCTTGACCCGCCCTTCCAGAACGCAACCGCCGACTTCGGCAACGGGCGTGTGGTCACGGCAGGCGGTGCGGGACTCAACAATTACGGCAACGGGCAGAGTTTGTTCATGCGCTTTGACTATGTGCCCAACGAACGCGACTTCTTCAAACTAAACCTCGTCGTCGCTCGCTCGCGCTTCAACATCGCCAACACGCCGTCACAAGAATTGAGCGGGCAACGCCAAGTACAGCAGAACCGCAACCTCGCCGTCTATCCGTCGTGGCAGCACGTTTTCAACGACAGATGGGTGATGACGATTGCGCCTTACTTGCGTTTTTCAACCGCCGTTTCGCTTCCGAGCGCGGGCGATACGCCCGTCACCTTCAGCGTCTCGCGTCACCTACCGACCTTCGGCGCGGTGGCAAACGCGAGCTACGTTGGCAACAATCACAATCTCAAGTTCGGCATTGATGCCTTCGCGTTCCCGTCAAGCGAAGCCTTCGACTTTCAATTCACAGACCCGACATTCAATCCGCTTCCGGCAAACTCTATTGCAACGATCAACCCGGATGGAACTGTAAATTTCAACTTCGATTCGTCGCTTTCGCAAAACGAAATTAACCGCTTGCTCGTCAACTTCAACCCGAACCTGATTCCTTACGACCGCACCATCCTCGCCCAAGCCGCCGCGAACAACTCGATTATCAGCGGCACGCCGCGCCCCTTCGATACCGTGCAGAAGCGAACGGGCAGACAGTTTTCGGCTTACATACAAGACACTTACACCTTCCGCAACTTAACCCTTGGCGGTGTGGTGTGCGCTTCGACCGTTACAGCTTCCTGCGAACTGAGACGGCACTTAGCCCGCGCTTAGGTCTTGCGTATCGTATTCCGCAAACGAACACTGTCTTCCGCGCTTCATACAATCGCATTGTCCAAACGCCTTCGACCGAAAACCTGCTCATCTCCGGCAGTGAGCCTGCCGCCGCGCTCGTCAACCCGCTCACCATACGTCTCTTCGGTTCGCGCACGCGGCAGATTCCGGCGGAACGTTCACACTGGTTCGAGGTCGGCGCACGGCAGCAAACTGGAAAGTTCGGGCGTCTCGATGTCGCGTACTATCGCAAAGGCATACGCGATTTGCACGACAACGATCAGTTCCTCAACACGACGATCATCTTCCCGATTTCAATTTCGCGCGGGCGCGTACAAGGACTGGATTTACGTTTCGACACCGCGCGCAAAGGCGGATTGGGCGGTTACTTCAGTTTAGGTTTCGTGCAGGCACTCGTGACGCCGCCATTCTCCGGCGGGCTTTTCCTGAGCGGCGCGAGCGTGGACACCTTCGGCGGCGAAGAGTTCGTGATAGACCACGATCAGCGGCAAACGATGCAGGGCGCGGTGCAGTACAGCAGCCGTGGTCGCGGCATCTTCGCTCAATTCTTAATGCGACACGACGGCGGATTGGTCACGGGGGTTTCGGCGACAGATGCGCCCGCGCTCGCCGCCAACCCTGACACCGCTGCCGGACTTGCGCTATTGGAGTTGACCTCAGAAGTAGTGCGTGTCAGACCGCGCACAATTTATGATGCTTCGTTCGCTTACGACTTCATTCGCGGTGAGCGAACGCGCGTCGGCGTGCAGTTCGACGCCTTGAACCTGACAAACAAACCGGGACTCTATAACTATCTCTCCGTCTTCGGCGGCACGAACTACATTCCGCCGCGCTCGTTCAACATGCGGCTCAAAGTGGATTTCTAAAGCATGATTCACATGGATACAGGAAGGGCGGTTGCGGAATTAGCATAAACTAAAGTCAGGTTAGAGCCGCCCGACAACCATAAAACGCAAGTGCGGACACGATACGTTAGAAATGTGTCATGTCCATATCACCAAAATCCACTTATAGCTCATCACAAGAGTTTCTATCACTACCATGAAGCAATCTAACAGGTTTTATCTGGCGGCTTTTATACGACGGGAGTGACTAAACATGCGCCGATAGCGGATCAATGATGTGCGCCGGATAGCGCGGAAACTGTTGCTTGCGAAGTTGCCGTCGGTTGTAGAAGTGAACGAACAGATCAACGGCACGCCGCAATGCTTTAATCATCCTTCTCGCAAAATAAAAAAGAGACCGCTCCCGCAACGTTTCATCCCGGCGCGCTTCGTCTCTTTTATAAGAGTATAAGAGAAACGAAGCGCGTTTGATGTTCGGGACGCGTGTTGCGCGGGCGGCCTTGTTAACGACGAGCGCATTGCTGCGCGCGGCTTACTTCTTAATGAACAGCGAAGCGATGGCGAGCACTTGCTCTTTCGTCAGAGGCTCGTCAAAGGATTCCGTCACCGCGTCTCTGGAGAGGCCTGCGAGTGTGGCGAGATCGGCGCCGCCCTGTTTGGTGTTGTCTTCGCCGTCGTAAACGGGTTGTGTCGGTGCGGGCAGATCGCCGCGCGAATTGCCTGTGATCCATCCGTTCTGGCCGCGTATGCGCCGGACTTCCGCCGCGTGGCGCGCTTCAACCGAGTGGATTTGCAGCGCGACCGTCAGAATCTTGCCGTTCGACGCGAGATTCCCGGCCTGTCCTTTGTAGGCGCGAACGCCCGTATCCTCGAACGCCTGCGAGACGGCGAGGAAAGTTTTGTAGTTAGAGAACACATCTGCGAACGCGCCGCCCGCCGTAAAATCGAAAGTCGGCTTCGGCCCTGCTTTCGCTCCGAGCACGGACGAGAGAAGCGCGACGTGCGCCGTCTCATGCTTGCTGATCTGTTGAAAGACGGCCTGCGTTTCCGACGGAATCAGGCCGGAGCTTGAAACAGCCGTGCGGTAAAACTCGTCTTCGAGCCGTTCGAGCGTAAGCGCGAAGTTGAGCACGTCAACGATCTTGCCGGGCAGTTTCTTGTCTTGCCCGAAAGCTGTTCCGGCGAGCGCGCCGAAAGCTACCGGAGCGGTTGTAATTGCGCCGACAAACTGCTTGGCTTTCAAAAGCGTTTCGCGGCGGGAGGTCATGCGCGTGATGATTTCGGGATCGAGTCCCTCCAGCAAAGGTTTGTTGTCTTCCATTTTCATTTTCCTCCCTTAAGCTTTCGGTGTTGGCAGCTTGTTGCCGCTGATCGGTGTGCTGATAAACGGCGCGGCGGCGGCGAGAACTTCCGCCGGTAAGCGCGCTGCATCTAAACCTTGCGCGTTGACGACATCATCGCCGGAGAACGCTGCGGAGTTCGGCTGCAATAGATCGCGTATCACGGCAGCGTGACGCGCTTCGACTGAGACGATCTTGCCCGCGAGCAATAGAAACTCGCCTTTCTTCAGCAGTTGACCGGCTCCGTTATAAGCGGAAACGCCCAAATCCTCGAAAGTTCTCGCAGTGCCGAGCACGCTGTCGCGGCTGCTGAAATTGATCGCGCTGAAATTTGGCTGAAGCGCGGGAATGGCTTTTTTGCCGAGCGCGACTTTGAAAAACTCGCGGTGCGCAACTTCGTGATCGCGGATCGCGGCCAGAATGTTACGCTCGTCGCTGCTCATACCGGAATACGGGCTGCTGACGGCCTGCGTGTAAAAGGCCGCTTCGAGTTGTTCGAGCGCATAGGCGTAGTTCAAAACACCAAAATCGCCGCTGCCCAGATCAACCGTCTTGCCTTTCTCTTGTTTGCCTTTATCTTTCTGAATCAGAAGATCGAAGCCGCTGAAGTTATCGCGTCCCTTTGCGACGCCGATGCTACCGAGAGCGAGCATCGCGGCAGTTGCCAAGCCGGTGCGAACTAAGAATGTCCGCCTGCTGTTAGACTCGACTGTACGCACAGAGAACTCCTGTTCGTCCGTGCCCAGCCTATTGTTATCTGACATTTACTACCTCCATAAAAGTAAAAGTTAACATCCCGTGCGCACACACACCAAGCTTCAGAAAGACGTATGCGCTGCCGTTAATCTAGCCAATTCAAAAAAAGTGCGGGCTAACAATTGATTCGCTTGATAATTTGCACCAACGCGAATGCCCGAAATTAAGAAGCGTCTAGGGACACGGCCTTAGTAAAACTTACGAATGAGCAGGCAATTTTGGATTTAATTCTTTATGGAGTGTTGATGTCTTGAGGAACTTGAGGAATATGAGTGGCTGTCCGCAGATCGGGTAAATTGTTTCTGCGATGCGACGGCGGCCTACATTAGCTGCCTTGAGTAATAAGGTCAATATAAAAAGAGTCGGTGGGCTATGCAGCACGCCGACTCGATCATTTATGGAAATCTTTTCATGATTTTTATTGAAGCGCCGCTTTGTTTCGCCTAAGCAGTTATGCCTGCCAACTCTGCGCGCCGCACGCCGCTGCCGTTAATCTTTGCGTAAGTCGTGAGCGCCTGCGCGACGACTTGATCCATGTTGTAATACTTGTAGGTCGCCAGCCGCCCGACAAAATAAACACCTTCTGCTTCGTCGGCCAAAGCTTTGTACTTCTGGTAAAGCGCTGCGTTCTCCGGTTGTGGCACAGGATAATATGGATCACCTTCGGCGCGCGGGTATTCGTAAACGATGCTCGTTCGTTTGTGTTCCTGACCCGTGAGGTATTTGAATTCTGTGACGCGCGTGTAGAGATGCTCGTTCGGATAATTGACGACGGGAGCTTGCTGAAACGTTTCCTGATCGTGCGTCTCGTGCTTGAAATGCAAACTACGATACGGAAGCTTGCCGTAAGCGTAATCGAAATATTCGTCGACTGGCCCCGTGTAGATCATTTCTTTGAAAGCAATCTCATCTGCAATCTCTCGATAATCCGTGTTGAGCATGATCTTGATGTTCGGATGATCGAGCATGTTCTCGAACATTCTGGTGAATCCGTTGAGCGGCATCGCTTGATACGAATCCGTGAAGTAACGATCATCGCGATTGGTGCGCGTCGGCACGCGCGATGTCACAGAAGCATCCAACTCCGATGGGTCAAGTCCCCACTGCTTGCGCGTATAGTTGCGGAAAAACTTTTCGTAAAGCTCGCGCCCGACGCGCCCGACTACCACATCTTCGGAAGTTCTCACGCGCTCAACTTGTTCGGCGACGGATTGAAAAAACTCTTCGACTTGAAACGATGTGAGATTCAAGCCATAGAGTTTGTTGATCGTGTCCAGATTAATCGGGATCGGAAGCAGTTGCCCGTCAACGGAGGCGAGCACGCGATGTTCGTAAGTGCGCCAGTCTGTGAAACGTGATAGATACTCGAAGACTTCGCGCGAATTCGTGTGAAAAATATGCGGGCCGTAACGATGCACAAGAATCCCCGCGTCGTTGTAGTGATCGTAGGCGTTGCCTGCGATGTGCGGGCGCTTGTCTATAATCAGAATCTTCTTGTCCATGCCGCACGCCAATCGCTCTGCCAGCACGCTTCCGGCATAGCCCGCGCCGACAATCAAATAATCAAACATCGCGTTCTTTCTCCCTGTAATCCTTGCGCTAAAGCTTTAGTCTCCGGTGACAAAGCTGCTCGTCCCTGCTACGGCTGCACGTGAACGGAGAGGCATTGCGTTTGCGCCGACGTTTTGCAGCGAAGCGCGCCGTGTTGCAACCGCTTCCGCGATCAAGCCGGACATGCGCGCCCAAGTCTTGTTCCAAGAATTCTGCGCGAGGAAGGCATCAGCACGTGTGAGTCTCTCGCCTGCGTCTTCATTTAGTGCCGCTTCAATAGCTGCGACGAACTTTGCAACGGTGTCGGCGATGTGCACCATCTTTTGTTGTCCGTAAGGACGCACTACGTCGCGTATCGAAGTCGAGACGACGGGCTTTCCGGCAGCAAGGTATTCGGGCGTCTTTGTCGGACTGATAAAGCGTGTTGATTCGTTGCGCGCAAATGGCATCAGCGCCACGTCCCAACTGCTCATGTACGCGGGTAATTGTTTGTAATCTTTGCCGCCTAGATAATGTATGTTCGAGCGGCGCGGCAAACTCGCCGGATCAATCTTGACGATGGGGCCGATCATCACAAACTGCCACTCGGGACGTGCCGCCGCGACACTGTCAATGAGTTTGAGATCAAGCCGCTCGTCAATCACGCCGCAGTAGCCCATGCGCGGATGCGGAATATTATTTTGATCGAGTGGATCGTTATTAACACGGCGCGCTTGCATGAAATGCGCTGTGTCTATGCTAGACGGAAAAGCATAAACGCTCGGATGTTGATCGCGCTTGGCTTCATAAAGACTTTGCCCGCCTGTGAAGACAAGGTCTGCGCGCCGGAAAAGTTCTGCTTCGCGTGATTTCAAAGCGGGCGGCGCGTTCTTAAACGCGGAGAGTTCGTCCATGCAATCATAGACAACGGCGAGCGGTTGGAGGTGGCGCGTAAAACCCATCGCCATCGGGGTGTAATACCACAAAATATAGTCTGCGATATTTTTGTCTTGAATTAACTGATCGATAAGCGCTTGCTGTGCGCTGTCGAGCCTCGCCGCATCATCGCGGAAACTTTCTGGAAGGCGCGGCACAACGACGCACACACCATCATCGCGTCGGCTCAAATCAAGGCGCGTCGTGCTTTCATTATCAAAAATAGGTTCTTCAACGAAGAAAACGCGTCGTTCCTGCGCGCAACGGCTCAACAAATGCTGCGGCCTTTGATAAACAAAATCCCAACGCAAATGTGAAAGGCAGATCAAATCAGGAACATTTGACGAAGTATCAGAAAAAACTGTTGGTGCCTGTGTAATCTTGTGCGAACTGTTCGGCCGTGCATCAATTGTTAGACTGCGCGCCGCCTTTCCTGTATTTGCTTTGATTTGGTGTTGTTCCTGTTTACTGCCGTTCATTACTTCCTCCTGCTGGTTGATAGTGCAATGGTGTACTCAATACATTCGCGCTGGCGTTTAATTCCGGCGAAGTAGCAGTTTCCGTGCCGCCACTTAATTTGCCGGATTACCACTGTCCTGCTTTTTCGACATGCTCTTTGAACAGAACACAAACAGGTGACGCCAACTTTTCACAAACATTCAGAATGCTTTCAGTTACCGCCGCGCACGCTCAAAACAATGCTTGAAAACTTACGCAGCGATTGGCTATGTCCGACTATTAGACACTGCTTCGCTCGTGTGTGATGACATGGCGTTTTCTTTTGCCATTGTCACACGTCACGCTAGCGTCGAAGCTGTGCGTTTTCGGAAGCTTTGGGTGCTTTAACCTAACTTGCCCTGACAGTTTCTGTCAACCGACGGACAAGCTGTGAGCGATCCTCAAGCACGGTTGCGATTGACACGAGTAACTATGTAGTTTATAACTTGTCATATTTATATATGCCAGACATGCCCGCAGTTATTCCACGCTGAATTAACGGAAAATGAGATAATAACAGAGCAATGCGGCTTTGGTCTGTACGCTTAAGAACGAAATTCGGTTTCGCCAGACAAGCGGTAAGTTTTTGATAAGTTCATGCCGCAACGTTAAGTAGTTAAGCATCGTCTCAAAGCGAATAATTTTGTTGCGCAAAAGCTTCTATTGAGCATAGAATAACTGCTTGCTCATGCGCTTCCATTGAGTTCTTCAAGCAGTGCCGGTAATCTACAAGTCTCAATACTCAAATCCACGATCCTCGCCCATGTTGAGGCTTGCGGTCTGGTGAAAGGCCACAACTTTCGTGTTGAACTATCGCTCACGTTTCTTCGCCAAACTTGTCAAATGCTTTGTCTGTTTTTCGCTTGCCTGTTGTTTCCTGTCCGTTGCCGTTATCGCTTTCTCAAAAGATGATTGGCGACCCATTGATCCGGCAGACCTCGCGCTCAAAGCTCCCATCGTCGAAAAAGATGCAGACGCCGAAGCGCTCTTCTGGGATGTGAAAGTCGCAGACGAAATAGACGGCGGCACACCGCGCACAGTTTTGATGCACTACATACGCATCAAAATTTTCACCGAGCGCGGGCGTGAATCGCAAAGCAAAATAGACATTCCTTTTTTCGGCAACGCCAAAATCAAAGACATCGCCGCGCGCACTATCAAACCCGACGGCTCGATCATTGAACTGAAAAAAGATGATGTGTTTGAGCGCACGATCATTCGCTTGAGCGGCTTGAAAGTGAAAGCTAAATCTTTCGCTATGCCCGGCGTCGAACCGGGCGCGATTATCGAATATCGTTGGCGCGAGGTTCGCGGCGATCATTTAACTTTTTACGAGCGGCTGCAATTTCAGCGCGACATTCCCGTGCAACGCGTCACATATCACATCAAGCCGATTAATCTTCCAGACTTTCCATATGGAATGCGCGTGCAGACTTTTCATGGTCAAACGACGCCGTTCGAGAAAGAGAAAAGCGGCTTTTACGCAACGGGTATGACCAATGTGCCTGCCTTTCACGAAGAACCCAGAATGCCGCCCGAAGATCAGGTGCGTCCATGGATGCTCGTTTATTATTCGCCGGACAGCAAACTCGCGCCCGATAAATTCTGGAAGCAATATGGCAAAGACGTTTACAACGACTACAAAGCGGGCATGAAGCCAAACGAAGACGTGCGCAAAGCCGCTACCGAAATCATCGGCGATGCCTCAACACCCGACGAAAAACTCGCGCGCCTTTTTGAATTCTGCCGCACCAAAATCAAGAACATGAATCACTCTGCCGCGTTCGGTTTGACGCGCGAAGATCGCGAAAGTGCGAAAGTCAACAAGACCGCCGCCGACACGCTCCGGCGCGCAATGGGCACAAGCAGAGACATCGATCTGCTGTTCGCTTCGCTTGCGACCGCTGCCGGATTCGACGCACGCTTTGCGATACTCGCCAACCGCAACGACACCTTTTTCGATCCGGCTTTTCCAGACACTTATTTCCTCAGCACATACGACATCGCCATACGCGTCGGCGACAACTGGCGTTTCTTTGATCCGAGCAGCACATACGTGCCTTACGGCATGTTGCTCTGGCAAGAAGAAAATCAGCAAGCGCTCGTCTCTGATCCAAAGGAACCGATTTTCGTTAAGACGCCGCTTTCGCCGCCACAGAAATCGCTGGAGAAACGCACCGCCAAACTTCGCTTGAGCGAAGACGGCACGCTCGAAGGCGATGTGCGCGTCGAATACACAGGCCACTTTGCCGCCGAGAAAAAACAATATAACGACGACGATTCGTTGCAGCAGCGCGAGCAAAACTTGCAGGATCAACTCAAAGCACGCATGAGCACGGCGGATGTCTCCAACATACGCATCGAAAACGTCACCGATCCCGTCAAGCCCTTCGTTTATTCATATCATGTTCGCGTGCCCGGTTACGCGCAACGCACAGGCAAACGCCTGTTTCTGCAACCGGCTTTTTTTCAACGCGGCGCGGCGGCGCTTTTCCCGACGAGTGATAGACGCCACGAAATCTATTTTCACTATCCTTGGTCTGAACAGGACATGGTTGTGATCGAACTGCCGAAGGGCTTTGCGCTCGACAATGCAGACGCGCCGCAGCCTTTCACGGCGGCTCAGATCAGCAAGTACGAAGTGAAACTCAGCGTTACCAACGACAGCCGCGCGCTCGTTTATCAACGCAAATTTTTCTTTGGCGGCGGCGACGCGATTCTGTTCCCCGCCAAAAGCTATGCCCAATTAAAGAAAATCTTCGACATCCTGCATCAACAGGACGAGCACACCATCACGCTTAAACAAAGCGCGACGACGGCTGCTAACTAAGATGGTAGCTGTTAACTGAAAGACGTTTACAATTTCCTCATCTCGCACGCTCGGAAAGGTTGAATTATCATGTTGCGTAAAATCACCGGCGGTTGCTTTTTACTTCTTCTCACGTGTACGCATGTCTTTGCTTCAAACGAAGACGCTCCGGCGTGGTTGCGTCAGGCAGCATCGGCAAGCGCTCCCGTATATGCCAGAGATGTGCCCGCCGTCGTGTTGCTCGACGAAGCGAACACAACCGTCAGCGAAGACGGGCGCATCACGACGACAGCGACTTATGCCGTGCGTATCCTGACGAATGAAGGCCGCAACTTCGCCGTCGCCGCCGCCGGTTACGAAACGGATTCCGGCAAAGTGCGCGACATGCGTGCGTGGCTCATACGCCCGTCAGGTCAAACAAAAGCTTACGGTAAATCCGATGTGATGGATCGAGCCGCCGCCCTCAATGATGTCTACAACGAAGCGCGCGTGAAACTTATTTCCGCGAGTGACGAAGCTGAAACAGGAGCCGTCTTCGGTTATCAAACAACGAGCGAGAGCCGCGCTTTCTTCAATCAAACAATCTGGCCGTTTCAGGAGCGCCTTCCCGTCCTTGCCTCACGCGTGACCTTGACGTTGCCCGTAGGCTGGCACGCAAGCGGCACAACTTTTAATCACGCGAACGTCGAACCGCGCGTTGAAGGTTCTGCTTACACATGGGAGCTACGCAATCTGCCGCCGATTGAACCGGAGCCAGCGAGTCCGTCCGTCGAAAATCTCGCGCCGAGACTCGCCATCAACTACGCGCCGCCCGGAAGCGCTTCATCTGTGAGCGCCAAAGCCTTCGCCAACTGGAACCAAGTTTCGCGCTGGTACACGGATTTAAGCGACGCGCAAACTGCGCCGAACGATGCGCTCACAGCCAAAGCGCGCTCTTTAACCGCGAACAGCAAAACAGAACTCGAACGCATCGCAGCGATTGGCCGTTACGTGCAAAACTTGCAGTACATCTCGATTCAAATCGGCGCGGGACGTTATCGCCCGCACGCCGCCGCAGAAGTCTTCGCCAAGTCTTACGGCGACTGCAAAGACAAAGCGAATTTAATGCGCGCGATGTTGAAAAGCATCGGCATCGAATCTTATCCGGTATTGATCTTCTCCGGCGATCCGACTTTTGTGCGCGAAGAATGGGCTTCGCCGACGCAATTTAATCACTGCATCATCGCCGTCAAAGTGACGGACGCGACGCAGGCCGCAACCGTCGTGCAACACGCCAAACTTGGCCGCCTGCTCATCTTCGATGCGACAGACGACGACACGCCCGTCGGCTTTCTGCCGGATCACGAGCAAAACAGTTTCGCACTCATCGCCGCCGGAGACACAGGCTCGCTCATGCGTATGCCCGTTGCTTCACCTGAAGCTAATAAGTTAGAGCGGCAAACAGAAGCAGTGCTCGCGGCGGACGGCGGTTTGACGGCAACTGTGCGCGAAACTGCTATTGGTCAGGCGGCAGTAAATTTCCGGCGCGAGTTTCATCATCTCGCGCGCCCGCAATACACAAAAATGATTGAGGCTTGGATCACGCGCAACGCCAACGGCGCAAGCATCTCGAAAGTCGAACCCGTTGATAGCGCCACTTTCGCCGACAATCGTTTCGCGCTCGCTGTAGATTTTGCCGCCGCGCGCTACGCACAGTTAATGAACAATCGCCTTCTCGTCTTCAAGCCCGCCATCGTCTCGCACCGCGATTCACTTTCCTTAACGAATGCAACGCGCCGCGCGCCCATCGTCCTCGAAGCCAACGCTTATACTGAAACCGTGCGCGTGCAACTTCCCGCAGGCTTCGACGTAGATGAACTGCCCGACGCCGTCAAAGTCGAAACACCGTTCGGCAGTTACGTTGCGACTTACGAAACAAAAGACGGCAAGCTTCTCTTCACACGCGCGCTCATTGTCCGCGCCGCGACAATTCCCGCAAATCAATACGACGCCGTCCGCAACTTCTTCGCGCACATCAACGCCGCCGAACAAGCGCCCGTCGTGCTGGCGAAAAAGTAAATAGGGAAGCTGTGACGTGAATCAATGCCTTAAAGATGCGCGGTCAATGCTATTGTTATGCGTTTCTCGATTTCAAAGGAGTAAATAATATGCGTCACTTAACGTTTCTGATTCTGATCGTTCTTGTGGCTTGCGTTCCTGCAATGGGGCAAGGTGGCTTTACCATTGATAAGTTGAAAAAGATCAATGATGACGAAAGAGCCTTTCTCCGAAAGGGCTTTACCTTGCAAGATTCAGCCGCAATCACAAATCACACTTAATGAAACAAAAGCGTTAGGTGCTGGCACGTCCATTAAAATTTGTGTTGAGAACATTGTTGGTCCTAAAGTCCGCGAGAGTTTCACTGCTTGGATTGCCGAGTGGAATAACAAGGAAGCAGCAAAATACGGTATGTTGGAAATTGTTACTGATAGTACGCAAGCCGATGTCACAGTATTGCGCTATCTGCGTCCGCTACCTGCATCAGACCCAATCAATGCGATGACGTACACTGATCCAAAGGGTAAAATACACAGGCTCATACCCGTGTACTCTTATTTTATGATTCGGAGATCGGACAGCCTTGAAATCCTGTGGCGCAAAGTGGATTTAACTTATCCAGAAGAATCTGAATCCTCTATGAAGTTATTGGCGAACGAACTAAAGAAGCGCATGAAAGATCGAACTAAAGCTCAAAAGAAATAATAGCGAGCGACGCTTTTGCAATTAATGCCCGCCGAACAAGTCCTTGCACCTGACCGCCCGACAGCATGGCTCTCGTTAATCTTTGTTCCGTCAAGTTGGACACTGCTCGACGAACGATGGCTGAAGCTAGGATTAGATTGACTCTGCCTATCAAACTTCCTTGTATTAAAGCCAGCCCATGACTAAACTTCTCGTGTGAAATTTGAGTGGGACGAAGAAAAGAACAGGGAGAATATTCTCAAGCACGGCTTAGACTTTGCCAGTGCTTGGGAAATCTTCGACGCTCCCATGTTTACGGCTCTCGACACCAGCGAAGATTACGGAGAGAAGCGGTGGATTGGCATCGGCTTTCTCAAGAACTTCATCATAGTCGTGGTTTATACCGAGAGAGATGAGGATGTTGTCCGCATCATCTCCTTACGAAAGGCTCTGAAACATGAACGCACAAGATTTGAAGAAGCCCTCAGAGACGAATTGGGCGAGAGTTAACGAAATGACAGACGAAGAAATTGATACATCGGATATTCCGCCGTTGGACGAAACATTTTTTGCGACTGCCCGCCTGCGTATGCCGGAGAAAAAGGTTTCTGTCACGTTGGATGTTGATGCAGACGTGTTGGAATGGTTCAAATCTCATGGTGAGGATTTTCAGAATCGCATTAGTGCAGCGTTGAAGATTTATGCAGAAGCGCATAAAGAGCATCATCGCTAACTAAACGTGCCATCTAAAAAGTTATTCGAGCCGTTAGCTTGTCTTTCACTGTCGCTTGTTCGCAGCATAAAGATTCTTACGCCAAAAGAATTATTGAGCGGTTCATCACAACAGAAAATCGTATAAGTCATCAGAAAGTCCCGTAGGGACGAAATGTTTATAGTCATCGCCGCAGTTTCTTGTTTGTAAGCTCTGCTAGGAGCGGCATATCCCGCACATGCCGCTCCTAGCGGAGCTTGCTTCTTTTATCCTTTTCAAGGCTATAAATATTCCGCACCGACGGCGCTGCCCTTTGGGGACACGCGCTCATATTTGTCGCACGCAACTTTGCCGTCCCGCTCGCTGTCGCTCACAAATAAATACTCTTCGCTTCCTTAGCCTACCGTTCTTTCGCCTCTCATCAGAGAAACGAAAAGCTAATTCCTGAAAATCAATAAATTTCGCCGCGTGTCTTGCACAAAAAAGCGAGACAGTGTATAAGCTAAAACACCTTGTGATATTCTTAACAGGCACAGTTGAAACTCGATTCTAACGCGGCTTTCGCGGGCTAGTGTGGACATTGATCGGCGTCGAATTCTATTTCAGCCATCATTCAAAAAAGCGCGCTTCAATTATCCACAGAACCGCCAGACGCTTAAAGTTCAAGTCACTTAAGACCATCCGGGCAAGATTATTGATCTGATTAGGAAGCAGTAAGTTCGGGACGGAAGGTGCGTTAATGGCACAAATCTTTCATCGCGGCGCGAACACGCTGGCGAAGCTTTCGATCATCGGCGGGGTGCTGCTGGCGACGCTCGCCTTCACCGCCGTCGAAGCGTGGCAGCGTTCTTCCTACAACACGCGCCAGTTTGATGACCGCGAACAACCCGTGCAGTTTTCCCACAAACATCACGCGGGCGACGACGGCATTGATTGTCGCTACTGCCACACGGCGGTTGAAAAATCTTGGAACGCAGGCATCCCGCCGACGAAGACCTGCATGAACTGCCACACGCAAATCTGGGCTGACAGTCCTTACCTTGAACCGGTGCGCGAAAGCTGGCGCACGGGCAAGCCCATCAAGTGGGTCAAGGTTCACGACCTGCCCGACTACGTTTATTTTAATCACAGTATTCACGTCAACAAAGGCGTCGGCTGCTCGACCTGTCACGGCAACGTCTCTGAAATGCCGCTCATTTATCAGGCGTCAAGTTTACAAATGGAGTGGTGTTTGAAATGCCATCGCAATCCTGCGCCGAACTTGCGCGAGCAGAAAGACCTTTACGTGATGGATTGGAAGCCCGGCCCAGATCAAGCGCAGAAGGGCGCGGAACTTTTTAAGAAATACAAGATTCAGCCCGCAGCGCAACTGCAAGCCTGTTCGACGTGCCACCGCTAAAAGAGAAAAGCGCGCGTGAAGGATTAGATGGATGGATAACGAAGCAACGAATTACGTCCAGATTGAGCCGCTGAAAAAGTCTGATAAGCATTTCGACTTTCAGGCTTTTCGCCGCACACTGCAAGATCGTAGCGGCAAAGAATACTGGCGCAGCCTAGACGAACTCTCCGACACAGAAGAGTTTCAATCCTACCTCGGCAATGAATTTCCAAGTCAGGCAGAAACGTGGCTCGATCCGGTTGGCCGCCGCACGTTTATGAAGTTGATGGCGGCATCACTCGCGTTCGCGGGCGTCAGCGCGTGCACAGTGCAGCCGACGGAAAACATCGTGCCGTATGTCCGCCAGCCCGAAGAGATCGTTGTCGGCAAGCCTTTATTTTTTGCGACGGCAATGCCCTTTCCGGGCGGCGCGACGGGACTCCTTGTACGCAGCAACGAAGGCCGCCCGACGAAGATTGAAGGCAACACATTTCACCCGGACAGTCTCGGCGCAACGGATATTTTCGCGCAGGCTTCGATCCTCACGATGTATGACCCGGATCGCTCGCAAACAATTATCTATCGCGGGCAGCAACGCGCGTGGGCGGATTTCTTGGGCGAGATGCGCAAGGTTGTTGACGACGGGGCGAATACGGGCGGCGCGGGGCTTCGCGTGCTTACCGGAAGCATTACCTCGCCGACGCTGGCGAATCAATTGGATGCTTTCCGCCGAACTTATCCGGCGGCGAAGTGGCACGCTTACGAACCCGCCGGTCGCAACAACGTGAACATGGGCGCGCGTCAAGCGTTCGGTCAACCCGTCAATACGATTTATCGTTTTGCGCAGGCCGATAGAGTCCTCTCGATTGATTCAAACTTTCTCGCTGCGACGCCCGGCAACATTCGTTACACGCGCGAGTTTCGTCTTCGCAAACGCGTCGAAGACAGCAACGGTGGCGACATTGCGCGCCTCTACGCGATTGAATCAACGCCGACGAATACGGGAATGCTCGCCGATCATCGCCTCGCCTTGCGTCCAAGCGAGATTGAACCGTTCGTGCGCGCGATTGCGGCAGGTATCGGTGTGAGCGGCGCAAGCAACAATTCAGCGACAAACACCACTACGCCAAGCTCCGCACACACGAAATGGATTGATGCGCTCGTTAAAGATTTGCAGGCGCATCGGGGCCGCAGCATCGTCATCGCGGGCGACGAGCAATCGCCGCAGGTTCACGCGCTCGCGCACGCGATCAACGCCGCGCTCGGCAACGTCGGGCAAACAGTTCTTTACACAGATTCGATTGAAGCACACCCGACGGATGCGCAAGGCAACGCCGCAGATCAAATGCAGTCTTTGCGCGAGTTGATGCAGGACATTGATGCCGGACAAGTGAAGACGCTTGTTATTCTCGGCGGCAATCCTGTTTATGATGCGCCCGCCGATCTCAACTTCACCGCGCGCTTTCAGAAAGTTCCGTTGCGCGTGCATCTGGGTTTATTCAACGACGAAACGGCGGAGTTGTGTCACTGGCATATTCCAGAAGCGCACTATCTCGAATCGTGGTCTGATGCACGCGCTTCCGATGGCACTGCTTCGATTATCCAACCTTTGATCGCGCCACTTTATGGCGGCAGAACGGCGCACGAAATTCTCGCCATGCTGCTTAACGAAGCGGATCGCCTGCCTTACGACATCGTGCGCGGCTACTGGCAAACGCAGAATCGTGGCGGCGACTTTGAGACCTTCTGGCGCAAGTCCGTGCATGACGGCGTGATCGCGGGCACCGCTTTTGTTCCAAAAACGTTTGCCGTCAAAGGAGACTTCGCTAGTCAGAATCAATCTGCGAACGCCGCCGCGACAACAAGCGGCAACGCGCAGGACTACGAAATTGTTTTTCGTCCCGATCCGTCCGTCTACGATGGACGCTTCAGTAACAACGGCTGGTTACAGGAATTGCCGAAGCCCTTGACGAAGTTGACGTGGGACAACGTGGTGATGGTCAGCCCGAACACGGCGCAGAAGCTCGGCCTCTTTGAAAAAAGCACGGGTCTTTTTCGCAACGGAGAAGAAGGCAACGATTTCGACTCGAAGGGTGGCGATCATACTGCGGAGATCGTTGAAATAAATTACGGGGGACGCAAAGTGCGCGGGCCTCTGTGGGTCATGCCCGGCCAACCTGACAACTGCATCACTGTGCATCTTGGTTACGGACGAACGCGCGCCGGACGCGTCGGCACAGGCACGAGCGATGCTCCCGTCGGCTTTAATGCTTACCAGATTCGCACGTCGGATGCGCCTTGGTTCGGCACGGGCGCAAAGCTCACGAAGACAGGCCAGACATACAAGCTTGCTTCATCGCAGCTTCACTACAACGTCGCAGGACGCGAGATCATACGCGCCGGAACGCTCGAAGAGTATCGCAAGGAACCCGGTTTCGCGCCGAAGGAAACGCATGTGCCGCCGCCGGGTGAAACGATGTACGGCACGAATCCCGGTTACGAATATAAGGATTACAAATGGGGGATGGCGATTGACCTGAGCACCTGCACGGGCTGCAACGCGTGCGTCGTCGCGTGTCAATCAGAGAACAACATTCCCGTTGTCGGCAAAGAGCAGGTGATGCGTAGCCGCGAGATGCACTGGTTGAGAGTGGACACGTATTTTCGCGGCGCGATGGAGAACCCGGAAGGCGTTTCGTTTATGCCAGTGCCGTGTATGCACTGCGAAAACGCGCCGTGCGAGCCTGTCTGTCCTGTCGCGGCGACGGTGCATGACACCGAAGGCTTGAACGTAATGACTTACAATCGCTGCATCGGCACGCGCTATTGTTCTAATAACTGTCCGTACAAAGTTCGTCGCTTCAACTTTTTGCTGTATCAGGATTGGAATACGCCGAGTTTGAAGTTGATGCGTAACCCGGATGTCTCCGTCCGAAGTCGCGGTGTGATGGAGAAATGCACTTACTGTGTGCAACGCATTCAGTACGGCAAGATCGAAAGCGAGAAAGAGAATCGCACGATCCGCGACGGCGAAGTGCAGACCGCGTGCATGAGTGCGTGCCCGGCGGATGCGATTGTCTTCGGTAACATCAACGACGAGAACAGCCGCGTGCGTAAGATGAAAGACGCCGAGCGCAACTACGACTTGCTGGGCGAATTGAACACGCGCCCGCGCACTTCGTATCTCGCGGAGATACGCAACCCGAACCCTGAATTGCAAATGCGCGAAGGTTAAGATCAAGGTTACATACTTATGAGCACTTTGCCACACTCGCGCGACGAGCTTCGCGTGCCGCCTGACCCGAAAGATCGCGGCGGAGATAACTATCCTGCCGTTATCACGCCCGGCCAAACGCTGGCTTCCGTGACAGAGAAGATCAGCAACATTGTGCTCACCACCAGAATCAGGTTCGGGTGGTTGATCGGCCTTGCGATTAGCTTCGCCGTGCTACAAGCCTTGATGCTCGCGCTCAGTTATGTGGTCTTCAAAGGTGTCGGCGTGTGGGGTATCAACATCCCGGTCGGCTGGGGATTTGCGATCATTAACTTTGTCTGGTGGATCGGCATCGGCCACGCCGGAACGTTGATCTCGGCAATTCTCCTGCTATTTCGGCAGGAATGGCGCACGTCGATCAACCGCTTTGCCGAAGCGATGACGCTTTTTGCCGTTGCGTGCGCGGGCATTTTCCCGCTCATGCACACGGGGCGTCCGTGGCTCGCTTACTGGATGTTTCCGTACCCGAACACGATGAACCTCTGGCCGCAGTTCCGTAGCCCTTTGATGTGGGACGTTTTCGCGGTTTCAACATATGGCTTGGTCAGCTTGATGTTCTGGTACGTCGGACTCATTCCAGACCTCGCGACGCTACGCGACCGCGCGAGTAATAAATTTCTGAAGATGCTTTACGGCGCGCTCTCGCTGGGCTGGCGCGGTTCTGCGAAGCACTGGCATCGCTATGAATCGCTTTACCTGCTGCTCGCCGGTCTCTCGACGCCGCTGGTGCTCTCGGTTCACACCATCGTTAGTTTCGACTTCGCCGTTTCGATTGTTCCGGGCTGGCACTCGACGATCTTCCCGCCCTACTTTGTGGCGGGCGCGGTCTACGCAGGCTTCGCAATGGTGCTCACACTGATGATTCCTTTGCGGAAGTATTACAACCTCGAAGGCCTCATCACGATGCGCCACATACATAACGCCGCGAAAGTGATGCTGGCGACGGGGTTGATCGTTTTCTACGGCTACCTTACGGAGGCGTTCTTTGGTTGGTACGCGGGTGGCTACGAGTGGTTTATGATTAAGAACCGCGCGATGGGGCCGTATGCCGTCTTTTACTGGTCGCTGATTATGTGCAACGGATTGATCCCGCAGTTTCTCTGGTCAAAGCGCGTGCGCGAGAACTTGATCGTGTTGTGGCTGATCTCGATGGTCGTCAATGTCGGCATGTGGCTGGAGCGTTTCATCATCGTCGTTACGAGCCTTCACCGCGATTACTTGCCGTCGTCGTGGGGCATGTACAAGCCCACGTTCTGGGATTGGACGACGTTCATTGGCACGCTCGGGCTTTTCCTGACGCTGATATTCTTGTTTGTGCGCGTGCTGCCGATGATCTCCATTTTTGAGGTGCGGACTCTTCTACCGCAGGGACAACTCAAAGAAGGCGAATCGCACGATGTGACCGCCGCCGGAGCGCCTGCTTTGAGCGCGGGCGACTAAAGAGGAATTAAAGCGCCTCCTCTGTTTTAGTTCAGCTTATGAACAAGTGACCTTATGGACGAGCGAATACTGAACAAAAAAATAGCCGACTCGAAGCACGCCGGAGAACTTTACGGCTTGATGGCCGAGTTTGAAACGCCGGACGCGGTGGTTGAAGCGGCGCGGCGCGCGCACGCGCAGGGTTATCGCCGGATGGACGCTTACTCGCCATTTCCGATTGAAGAATTATCGGAGGCTGTCGGCTTTCACAAAACGCGCGTGCCGTTGATCGTGCTGATCGGCGGCATTATCGGCGGGCTGACGGGTTACCTGATGCAGTATTATCTGATGGCCGTTGATTATCCGTTGCAAATCGGCGGCAAGCCCTTTAACAGTTGGCCGCAGTATATTCCGATCACGTTTGAGATGACGGTGCTTTTTGCATCGGCGGCGGGCGTGATCGGGATGCTTGCATTGAACGGACTGCCGATGCCGTATCATCCTGTCTTTAATGTGCCGCGCTTTGAACACGCGAGTAGTGATCGCTTTTTTCTCGTGATCGAAGCGCGTGACCCGAAATTTAAGCGCGACGAAACAGCGAGCTTTCTTCAAAGTTTGAATCCTTACGAGGTGTCCGATGTCGAGCTATAAAACTTTGAGGAAGCTGCGTGTGGAAAAGATTCGCGGGCAACGTCGTCGCTTGGCTTTAGTCGGAGCGTTGTTGCTCGTTGCCGTCGCGTCTGGTTGTCGCTACGATATGCAGGATCAACCGAAGTACATCGCGCTTCGTGAAAGCACTTTCTTCAAAGACGGCGTTTCCGCGAGACCTTTGGAGAAGGGAACGATCCCGCGCGGCTACCTGCGCGATGATACTTATTTCTGGACAGGTAAAATAAGCGCGGGCGCAAACGGCGGCAGCAGTACAGGAGCGCGTGGCGGGCAAAACGGAAGCACGACGAACGAGCGCGGCGATTCTGTTTCGGGTGAAGCGGGAAGCAGATCGCAGAGCGCGAATCCCTCATCGGCGAGCCAGAACGCGGGCGGCACAGCGGCGGGCGCAAGCGGGGCGGCGGGCGAAACGGATGGTAACGTCTTCCCATACCCCGTGACGAAAGAAATGGTTGATCGCGGGCAGGAACGTTTTCAAATCTTTTGTTCGATGTGTCACGGGTTGACAGGCTACGGCGACGGCATGATCGTGCGGCGTGGTTATAAGCGCCCGCCGTCGTACCACACGGATGATCTGCGCGCGAAGCCCGTCGGCCATTATTTCGACGTGATTACGAACGGCTGGGGTTCGATGCCGAGTTATGCAGAACAGGTTCCGCCGCAGGATCGCTGGGCGATTATCGCTTACATACGCGCGCTTCAATTGAGCCAACAGGGTGCGGCGGCGACGAGCACAAGCAATCAGCCGGTAGGCGGTGGACAGGGAGCGCGCACCTCTACGCCCGTCAGACAAGGACAACCATAGATGGACGCGACATACACGACGCATCACGCCAACGCGAATACTTACGCGCCGCCAGCGATTGTGCGTCTCTTCTACAAAGAAGCGGCGGTGGTCGGCGTGCTCGGCGCAATCGCGTTGCTAATCGGCGTGATACTCGCGCCGGAGCAGTTTTTTCGCTCGTATCTTTTCGCGTATATGTTCTGGCTTGGGCTAGCGCTCGGCTCGCTCGCGCTATTGATGGTACAGCATCTGTCGGGCGGCGCGTGGGGCATCGTTACACGTCGTATGCTCGAATCAGCCGCTGCAACCGTGCCGCTGCTGGCCGTGCTTTTTATTCCGATTGCGCTCTCTTTTTTTACGAAGCATCATTTGTACGAATGGGCAGCTCCCAGAGAGTCCGCCGGTCTTGAAGGTGGTGCTCATGATCCGATTGCGCATAAAATAGGCTACCTGAATCCAACGTTCTTTATCATCCGCGCGATCATTTACTTTGTGATCTGGAGCGCGATGGCGCTGCTGTTGAATCGCTGGTCAACGGAGCAAGACCGCACGGGCGACCCCAGCTTGCCGACGCGTATGCGTATTTTGAGCGGGCCGGGAATCGTGGTTTACGCACTGACCATTACGTTCGCATCCGTCGATTGGATTATGTCGCTTGCGCCGGAATGGACTTCGACAATCTTCGGCATTTTGACACTCGGCGGGCAAGGCTTGAGCGCGATGGCGTTTATGATCTTGATGGCCGCGTGGCTTAGCAAATATGAACCGTTTGCGAGCGTTTACAAGCCGCGCCACTTTCACGATCTCGGCAAACTGCTGATGGCCTTCACGATGCTGTGGGCATATTTTGCGTTTTCGCAACTGTTGATTATTTATTCGGGTAACTTGCCGGAAGAAATCCCCTGGTATCTGGATCGTATGCGCGGCGGCTGGCAGTACGTCGCATTTGCGCTCGTCGTCTTTCAATTTTCGCTGCCGTTCGCCTTGCTGCTGTCGCGCGATCTGAAGCGTAACGCGAATCGTCTTGTTTTCATTGCGTCGCTCTCGATGTTTATGCGGCTCGTTGATAACTTTTGGATGGTCGAACCGCAGTTTCACAAAGCGAACATGGGTAGCCTTGATTTCAAGGCGATTGTGTTGGACATCGTTGCGCCCATTGCTATCGGCGGCATCTGGCTCGCGTTCTTCGCGTATCGTTTATCGCAGAGACCGCTGCTTCCAATCAATGATCCGTATCTCGCGGACGGACTTAATCCGAAAGGGCATTAAAGCGGGAAAGCTTTTTCGAGTGAATGTTTTTCGAGTATGCAGAGAAGCAAAACGAGCAGCGCGAATTGAAGTTTGAACTTGAGGCGTTGGATTCTTTATGAGCGAAACGATTCATCACGGCGATAGGCACGGACACGGCGACGAGCACCAAACGCCGGACACGGGACACATACAGAACCCGGACGTGCAGCACGAAATGTCGGACGTTAATGTCGGCGCGATTCTGAAATTCATTGTTGCGCTCGCCATCGGAACGGCACTTGTTTTCGGCATCATCGGCGGAGTAATGAAAGGTTTCGATTACGCCATCGATAAAGTTGATCCGCAGACGCAGTCGCCGATGGCTTTGAAGGAAGAAGAACGTTTGCCGCCGGAGCCGCGCCTACAACTCTCGAAGGGCTGGCAGGTCGAAGGCCAAAAACTTGAAGTGAAAAGAGAATCGCAGGCTGAAAGAAAGATTCTGTTTGAGAAGTGGAACAACCAACTCGACAAAGGCGGCGTTGATCCGCAGACGGGCGCAACGTTGCTTCCCATCGAAGAAGCAAAGCGTCTGATCGTCCAGCAAAACTTGCCTGCGCGACAGCCGCCGCAGGCAGGGCAAAACAACACAGGCAAAGTTATTAACGAAGGCATCGCCATACCGGGCGCGCAAAGCTCCGGGCAGCAGACGGAGAGCCGCGATAAATAATCTTTCGCGTTTCCAGTGTTACAGGCAGTAGCAAGAAAGAAGAAGTACCTTGAAAGTCCAGACAAAAGAAAGAGAAAGCAAGAAGCGTGCGAATCGCTTAACGCAACGCGGCGCGCGTCTGATCGTCGTCGCATTAAGTTTTTTTGCGTCCTGCATTCCGGCGTTCGCGCAGTACGGAACGGGGCCGCTTGAGCTGCGCAAACAAGGCCAGCAACAAAGCAACGTCGTGCCCGCCGCTTTGCAGAACATCGGCATTGACCAGCGTTTGAACGAACAATTGCCGCTCGATGCCACGTTCCGCGACGAAACGGGACGCGAAGTAAAGCTTGGCGATTATTTCAAGAGCGGCAAGCCCGTCGTGCTCTCGCTTGTATATTACGATTGCCCTATGCTCTGCACGCAGGTTTTGAACGGCGAAGTTGAAAGCTTTCGCAATGTGCCGTTCACGCTCGGGCAGGATTACGAAGCGATCAGCGTCAGTTTCGATCCGCGCGAAACACCGCAACTTGCCGCCGATAAAAAACAGGTTTACGCGATGGACTACAAACGTCCGGGCGTTGCCGAAGGCTGGCATTTTTTGACGGGCGACGCGCCGTCGATCAAACGCTTAACGGATGCAGTTGGATTTCGTTACGCCTACGACGAAGGAACAAAACAGTTTGCGCACGCGAGCGCGATTTACGTGGCGACGCCCGACGGCAAACTTTCGCGTTACTTTTACGGCATCGCATATGCGCCGAAACAAATGCGCCTGAGCTTGATTGAAGCCGCTGCGGGCAAGATCGGCTCGCCTATCAACCAATTGCTTTTCTATTGTTATCATTATGATCCGACGACCGGAAAGTACGGTGTTGCGGTGCTTAACGTAATGCGTGCGGGCGGTGTCCTGACGGTGCTCTCGCTCGTCTCGCTGATCGTTTTGTTGCGGCGCAGGAAAATCGCTGGAGAGCGTCTGGAAGAAGCAAGAGGAGCCGTATAAAGTTATGGCGTTTGCGCTATTGCAAGTTCAACAGTTCGTGCCGACGCAGGCTTCAACCTACGCATGGCAAGTGGACGGATTGTTTTTTTATCTAGTGTTGATGGTTCTTTTCTTTTTCACGCTTATCGGCGGCGTGATTACTTACTTTGCCGTTAAGTATCGCCGCCGTTCGCCGTCGGAATTGCCGCCCCCGAACGCCGGATCGCACAAGCTGGAGATCGGCGTCTCGACAGTGCTGCTGCTGCTCTCGATGACGATATTCGTGTGGGGCGCGGCGATTTTTATGCAGCAGACGCGTCTTCCGAAAGACGGGCTTGAAATTTCCGTTGTTGGCAAACAGTGGATGTGGAAGTTTGAGCATCCGACGGGACAACGCGAGATCAACGAACTGCATGTGCCCGTCGGCGCGAAAGTTAAATTGACGATGGCGACGGAGGACGTAATCCACGCGCTATACATACCGGACTTTCGATTGCAGTATCAGGTTGTGCCCGGACGTTACACTTACGCTTGGTTTGAAGCGACGCAGACAGGAAAGTATCATCTCTACTGCAACATGTATTGCGGCACGAATCATTCGGGCATGGGCGGCTGGGTTTATGTGATGGAGCCGGGTGATTATCAGGCGTGGCTTTCGGGCAATGCGAATCAAGTGTCGCCGGTCGTCGCCGGTCAAAATCATTTTCAGCAACTCGGCTGCACAACCTGTCACGGCGCAAACGCAGAAGGCGGACGTTGCCCGCCGCTCATCGGCGTCTACGGCAGCCAGCAGCATTTTCAGGGCGGTGCATCCCAGCTTGCGGACGAAGCTTATATTAGAGAATCAATTTTGAATCCTTCGGCAAAGATCGTCGCGGGCTATCCGAACATTATGCCGACGTATCAAGGGCAGGTGACGGAAGAGCAGTTGTTGCAATTGATCGCTTACGTTAAATCTCTCAGCCCGCAGAACACTTCCGGCATTAGCACGACAGCGCCCGCGCGTTCCAATAATCCGCGCACAGGCGTTGCGTCTCCCGAAGGACAAAACGCCGTCTCGCCCGATTCACAAAAAGCGAATCCGATAAATACGACAGCGCCGCGTTCAAGCGAAGGCAGTGGCGAGAGCGGCGGCGGCAATAATAGTAGCGGTAATAGCGGCGCGGCAAATTCACAACGCGGATCGCGGACTTCGCCGCAGAGGTAATAAGTAATTATGAGTACGGAAGATTTCGGAAACGAAAAACCGCGAATCAATTATCTGAACGTTGACCACAGCGTAAAGTCTTGGCTGTTAACGAAAGACCACAAGCGAATTGCGATTCTTTATCTCGTGTCGATCAGCTTTTTCTTTATGGTCGGCGGTATCTACGCGGGCTTGATTCGCCTTGAATTGTTGACGCCGCAGTCTGATCTGTTGACGCCTTCGACGTACAACAAAGTCTTCACGCAGCACGGGATCGTTATGATCTTCTTTTTTTTGATCCCGTCCATTCCGGCGACGCTTGGAAACTTTCTCGTGCCGCTGATGATCGGCGCAAAAGACCTCGCCTTCCCGAAGATCAATCTGCTTAGCTGGTACATCTTTCTGGTCGGCGCGGCGCTCACCATGACGGCGCTGCTCTTGGGCGGTGTTGATACGGGCTGGACGTTCTATACTCCGTATAGCACGTCTTTCTCGAATACTTATGTGAGCCTGACGGGTATCGGCATCTTCGTCACGGGCTTTTCGTCAATTCTGACGGGACTGAACTTCATCGTGACGGTGCATACGATGCGAGCGCCGGGCATGACCTGGTTTCGCCTGCCGCTCTTCGTCTGGTCTATGTATGCGACGAGTCTCGTGATGATTCTTGGCACGCCCGTAATTGCGATTACTGTGCTGCTCGTCGCGCTTGAAAGATTCGCGCACGTCGGTATCTTTGATCCGAAATACGGCGGCGATCCGGTTCTCTTTCAACATCTTTTCTGGTTCTACTCGCACCCTGCCGTTTACATTATGGTGTTGCCGGGCATGGGCGTTATCAGCGAACTTATCACGACGTTTTCGCGCAAGAATATATTCGGTTACAAGTTTGTCGCGGGTTCGAGCATTGCTATCGCGATCTTTGGCTTTCTCGTGTGGGGACACCACATGTTCATCAGCAGTCAATCAGTCTATGCGGGATTGATCTTTTCGCTGATTAGTTATGTTGTGGCGATTCCTTCCGCGATCAAAGTTTTGAACTGGTCTGCGACGCTCTACAAAGGTTCGATTTCGTATGACACGCCGATGCTCTACGCGCTCGGCTTTATAGGGTTGTTCATTATCGGCGGCATGACGGGACTTTTCTTAGCCGCCATTGGTTTAGATGTCCACCTGACCGCCACTTATTTCGTCGTCGCGCACTTTCACTATGTGATGGTCGGCGGAACGATGCTCGCCTATTTGGGCGGAATACATTACTGGTGGCCGAAGATGACCGGGCGCATGTACCCGGAAGGTTGGGGACGCATCTCTGCGGCAGTGATTTTTTTAGGATTCAACTTAACGTTTTTTCCGCAATTCATTATGGGCTACTTGGGAATGCCACGCCGTTATGCGTCGTATCCGCCGGAATTTCAAACGCTGCATGTGCTTTCGACGGCGGGCGCGACCGTGCTGGCTGTCGGTTTTATGATGCCGCTCGTGTATCTGGTGTGGTCACTTAAATACGGCGCGCTGGCAACGGCTGACCCGTGGGTTGCAACCGGGTTAGAGTGGCGCACGCTCTCGCCGCCGCCGACAGAAAACTTTGAGCGAACGCCCGTCGTGACGTGGGATGCTTACGAATATCGTCCGAGCGAAGAGATTGAAACCATCGGCAAAGTTACGCCCGGCGATAAACCGGATCGTTCGGCTTACGACGAAGGCAAGCTTATCAGTGAGGCGGGAGATTAAAAGGTGGCTGAAAGTTACGCGACAACACCCATTGCATCGACGAGCGGCGGAGCCATCGTGTCATCTGCAACTTCGCCAGCGCACCACGACGCGCATCACGTTGGTCTCCAGCATCATTTCGACAACATGGAGCAGCAGCGCGAGGCTGGCACTTTAGGCATGTGGGTCTTTCTCATCACCGAGATTATGTTCTTCGGCGGGATGTTCGCGGCCTACATTCTCTACCGCTCTTTTTACCCGGAAGCATTCGCCGAAGCAAGTTCGGAACTCGATGCGCTTTACGGCGGCATCAACACAATCGTGCTGATTTGCAGCAGCTTGACGGTGGTGCTCGCCGTCTTCGCCGCGCAAACGGGCAATCGTCGCGGGCAAGTTTTGTTTCTCGCGCTAACTATCTTTCTCGGTCTCGTTTTTCTCGGCATCAAGACCGTCGAGTATGCTGATAAGTTTAAGCATCATCACATTCCGGGGCCGGGCTTTGAATGGGATAGGCCGGACGCGCCGCACGCGCAGATGTTCTTCTTTATTTATTTCGCGATGACGGGCGTCCACGCCTTGCACATGATTATCGGCATAGGAATTTTTGCGGTGCTGCTTTATCAAGCGTGGCGCGGGCGCTACACGCCGGAGTATCACTCGCCGATTGAAGTGGGCGGCCTCTACTGGCACTTTGTTGACATCGTCTGGATTTTTCTTTTCCCGCTGCTTTATTTGCTCGGCAATCACGTGCATCATAAATAAACGTTTCGCAAGCAAGCAGCAGCACGCGTATAGCGCGGAGCCTTTAAGTTATGTCCGAACACATCGTCTCGAAAAATCTTTACTACCTTGTTTTCGCCGCATTGATTGTGCTGACGGTGGTAACGTATCTCGTGTCGCTCTTCGATTTTGCGACGATCAATCCATCGTTATGGTGGCTGAACACGTTGATCGCACTCAGCATCGCCGTGACGAAAGCATCGCTCGTCGTACTGATCTTTATGCACGTGCGGTACAGTTCGCGCCTCACGAAACTGATTGTGGTGGCGGGCTTTTTCTGGCTCGCAATCTTGCTGGTATTTCTCGGAGCGGACTACGGAACACGCGAGCCTGAGACGAATGAAAGAGTGGAAACAACAGTTAAGCAGCAGAGATAGAAGATAGCTTTATCGCTTGCCGGAGTTTGATCGCTCTTCTGGAAAAGCGTTGCAAATCATGGACGCGACCACACCGCACGAAAGATTGATCGGCGCACAAACCTTTGCCGCCAATGCCGCAATTGCCTCTGTCGTAATCACGGCACAGCCTGCGCGCGTGGCGGCGGCGCGCTTTCGAAAATTTGCGATCTACGCGTGGGCGATTCTTTCATATAATCTTCTCGTCGTTGCATGGGGCGCGTATGTTCGCGCGACGAGTTCCGGCGCGGGCTGTGGTAGCCACTGGCCTTTGTGTAACGGCGAAATATTACCGCGCGCGCCACGCATTGAAACAGTTATCGAATTAACGCACAGGCTCACGAGCGGCGTTGCGTTAATACTTGTCGCAGGACTTTTCGTGTGGGCGCGCAAAATATTTCCGCTCAAACACGCAGCACGCCGCGCCGCCGCCTTCTCGATTTGTTTTATGTTAACGGAGGCTTTGATCGGCGCAGGTTTGGTGCTCTTCCGCCTCGTCGCGCAGGATGATTCAATCGCGCGCGCCGTTTATCTCTCGGTTCATCTCATCAATACTTTCCTGTTGCTCGCGGCGATTGCATTGACGGCATGGTGGGCTTCGGTAAACAAAACTTTGCGTTGGAGTGGGCAGGAAAAAATCGTCAAGGTACTTGCTGCGTGCGCGATCTTTGCAACTTTGGTGCTCGGTGTGAGCGGCGCTGTGGCGGCGCTCGGCGACACTTTGTTTCCGTCCGCTTCTTTAGCCGCCGGATTCAAACAGGACTTAGAGCCTGCGGCGCACTTTCTCGTTCGACTGCGCGTGCTGCATCCGTTGATCGCCATCACGGTTGGATCGCTGCTCATCGCTTTCGCTTTCTTTAGTATCCGGCGAAGCGAAAAAGAAAGCGAAGCCAGAAAAGTTAGTGAGTGGACGCGGCGCTTTGGCATCGCGCTGATGTGTTTCGTTGCGGTGCAGTTCGTCGTCGGCGCATTTAATGTCGCATTGCTTGCGCCGATTCCATTGCAGCTTGTGCATTTACTGCTCGCCGATTTGATGTGGCTCGCGCTTGTGCTTCTTATCGCCGCCGCGCTCGCCGTAGAACCGGTGCGGCAAAAAGAATTTTCGCGCATCAACGTTTGAATACGCCGGACGGATTTTACTTTACAGTCTTAGCGTCGCGCGCAGCCTTGCGATGAATTTGCGGGAAACGGTATAACAATTCATACGTTAATTTTTAACTTGAGCGAAGTTGGCTTTTATGAAAAGTGTGGCGGCGATAAAACTTGAACAGCAAAGCGGTGCGGCGCTTAGCTTTGACGAACACCGGACGGTGCGTGAAAGAATCGCGGCCTACGTTGAATTGACTAAGCCGCGCATCACGTTTTTGATTCTGTTGATCGCGCTCGCAGGTTTCTGTCTCGCATCACCGCGCGGCGGCTTCGAGTACGCCGCGCTTGCGCATGTGCTAATCGGCATCACGCTGCTTTCAAGCGGCATCGCGGCGCTTAATCAAACCATCGAAACGGATGTTGACTCTTTGATGCGGCGCACGCAAGCAAGACCTTTGCCTTCCGGCAGGCTTTCCGAATCGCAGGCGTTTCTCTTCGGCATTGGTTTGACTGTCGCCGCTGAAATTTATTTGACAGTGTGGGTTAATCCGCTCACAGCGCTGCTTGGCGTCGTGACCGCCATCGGCTATGTTCTTGTTTACACGCCGCTCAAGACCCGCTCGACGCTTTCGACGGCCATCGGCGCGTTGCCGGGTGCGATGCCGCCGCTCTTAGGTTGGGCGGCGGCGCGCGGCCACTTGAACGCAGAAGCGTGGGCGCTCTTTGCGATTCTTTTCCTGTGGCAGTTTCCGCATTTTCTCGCCATCGCTTGGATGTACCGCGAAGATTACGGGCGCGCAGGGATCAAGATGCTGCCGGTGGTTGCGCCCGACGGACGTTCAACTGCGCAGCAGATCATCCTCTTCACAATCCTGCTCGTGCCGGTCAGCCTTTTACCGACACTGCTCGGCACAAGCGGCGCGATTTATTCAGGCGGCGCACTTTTTCTCGGCGCGCTCTTTCTCTACAGCAGTGTGCGTATGGCTCGTTCACGCTCGCGGCAGGAAGCACGCCGATTGCTGCTCGCTTCGGTAATTTATCTGCCGCTTTTATTCGCGCTGATGGTTGCGAATAAACGTTGATAGAGCTGTATAGAATCCGAAAGAATCTTTCAGCGCTTGAAGAATCTTTTACGCTTAGCGCCGACTCTTGAATTCGGGTCGTTGGTTTCCCGCCGACGGTTTTCTTCTATTGAAATGGTAAGAAGCGTTATGCCCGCCAAGATCAACACGACTACTACTGTTATTGACGTTGAAGAGCGCGCCGATATCCGCCCCGTCAGGATCAAGTTGAACGGCACGGGATCGCGCGGCGGCGGCAATGGGCGAAAAGGCGGCAACGGCAACAACGGCGGTGGTAACAACAATAATAACGGCGGCGGCCAAGACGATCAGCGCACACGATTTTCGCCTGCGCGCTACTGGGTTTGCCTTATCACCACGCTCGCCGCCATCTTGATGACGTTTGCGGTGCTAACCACTGCGTATGTTGCGCGCACAGGAGGCTCGGAGAATTGGCGACCAATCCAGTTGCCGCCACTGCTTTGGTTAAGCACCGCGCTTATCTTAGCGAGCAGCGCCACGTTCGAGGCTGCACGACGAAGCCAACAGCGCAAAGAGAGTGATAGTTATCGCCGCTGGCTAACGCTAACGCTTCTGTTCGGTCTGGGGTTTCTTGTCTCGCAACTCATCGTCTTTCGCCGACTCGTCGCGCGGGGCATTTATCTTTCAACTAATCCGCACAGTGCTTTCTTTTACATTCTCACCGGAACGCACGGCGTACACTTGCTCGGCGGCGTCATCGCTTTGATCTATTTACTGATGAAAGCAGAACGCCGCGCCGCGCAACTTGCAGAACTCAACGAAAGAGAAACGCAATTAAAGCAACGCACTCTCAGCAACGTGATCGGTTTATATTGGCACTTTATAGACGGCCTCTGGATATTCTTGTTTGCGGTTCTTTCGCTCTGGAAATAAACAAATTGCGCGGGAAATAAAAGGGAAGCCGCTTTCGGTTAATCACCGGAGCGGCTTCTTTTTATTTTGCGTTGTGGGCTTCGTGTTACCAGATTTAACAACGCCCGGTTTCGGCTCGCATCGCAGGTCTCTTTTTTCATTGTGTATCGGCTGAAGATTCGCCGACGTATTCCCAGTGCCAAGGTTCGTAAAAGTATGGACGAAAGCCAAACTTGTCTGCATTTTTGACGAGCCATTGATAAACAGGCGTGTTGATTTGAATGAGACGGTTGCTGTCTTCCGTGCTGACCGGATCGCCGCCGACGTACATGTCTATGGCGTGACCCGTAAAGTGTGGGCTGTTGACGGCAAGCCCCGCGCGTCCCGCGTTCGGCGAAGCCTTGCGCAGCCCTTCCTGATATTCACGCGAGCGATAAGCTGAAACGATCTTCAGGAATTTTTCAGACGAAGCGAGCGTATTTCCATCGCCGGACGCTGCCAGATGAAGCGACGGATCACCAGCAGCAGCCTGAATCATGCGCTTGTATGCGGCGTAAGTTTGCAACTCAACTTTGCGTAGTTCGTCAGGCCGCGACGGATCGTAGAAGTCTGCTGTGGAAGCCGTTAATAGTTGGTTGGGTGTGGCGGGCGTGTGATCTTTAAGGCGACGCTCTTGCCATGTGGCGATCATGCGCATCCATGTATCATTGTCGAGAACGCCGCCCGGATTAAGTTTCGCTGATACTTGCCATGCGGCCAACGCGACGGCGAATGCTTCATCATCAGGCTTTTTATCCGTGCCGATTTCGCGTGCAATCAAAGGCACGTACAGATACCAGCCGCGTTGCGCACGACCTCCGAAAGCCCAATCAAGGTTGTTCATCAATTCGGCGTTGCGCGCGATGGCTGCGCCGAAATTAGAAACTACCGCGATGGCAGCAGACGGCGATGCTTCAGGCATCTCTGTTGCCGGAAGGTCTGCCGCTGCGATTGGAGTCTCCGTAGTTTGGCTAACCTGATTTGTCTGCGTCGCGTGGTTGGGCGCAGCCAGCTTTCGTTTGTAATAAATCTGCGTTCCGACAAGCAATGAAACCGCAATGGCTACGAACATCGCCAAGCCAAGATAAGCTTTGTTCTTCGGTGACATGCTTTCGTGCCGGAGAGTTTGCCGCTTGATTTACTTTCGCGCCGCAGAAGCTTGTCCTTTTAAGTGCGCATCGAACCAACTGAGCACAGTGTTGTACCAGAGTTCGGAGTTTTGCGGTTTCAGTATCCAGTGGCCTTCATCCGGGAAGTAAAGCAGCTTTGATTCGACGCCCTGACGTTGCAGCGCTGTGAAGAGTTGCAAGCCTTCCGTGACGGGCACGCGAAAATCCTGTTCGCCGTGAATGACAAGCAAAGGCGTCTTGAAATTCTTGACGAACATATTAGGCGACCAGCGCGTGTAAGTTTCTGGATTGTTCCATGGCGTGCCTCCAAATTCCCAATCGGTGAACCACAGTTCTTCGGTTGCGCCGTACATGCTGATTAAATTAAAGACGCCCGCGTGCGAAACGAGCGCTTTGAATTGCACGCGCGGATCATCGTTGTGGCCTTCGATCCAATCCACCATGTAGCCGCCGTAGGAGCCGCCCGCCGCGCCGACGCGATTGCGATCAATGAACGGTTGCGCCACCATTTGCGCGACGCCGTTCATAATGTCCGTGTAAGCCTTGCCTGCCCAATCACCGGAAATTTCGTCAACAAACTTTTGCCCGTAGCCGGTTGAGCCGCGTGGGTTCGGCAGGAAAACAACGTAGCCCTGCGCCGCGAAGATTTGCGGGTTCCAGCGATAGCCCCAGTTATCATTCCAAGCGCCCTGCGGCCCGCCGTGAATCAAAACGACGAGCGGATATTTCTTCGTCGCGGTAAAATCCGCAGGCTTCACAATCCAACCGGAAACCTTCGCGCCCGCCGCGCCTTCCCAAGAAGTTTGCTCTGCCGCTTGCAACTTGAAACCACTGAGGAACGCATCGTTCGTGTGCGTTACCTGCGCGGCTTTGCTGCCGGAAACATCAGACAAATTGGCGCGATAGATTTCCGTCGGGCGTGCGGCGCTGCTGCGTGTGAAGACGAGCGTTTTGCCATCAGCACTCACTTGCAAGTCATCGTTGAATCCTTCACCGATGACCTTAGCAATAGCGCCTCGATTCAATCCGATTTGGTAAACGGGTTGCAGCCCGCGCTCGCTCGCCGCGAAGTAAATCTTTTGCCCGTCGCGCGAAAATGTGAAGCCTTCGACCCATGAATCAAGCGCGCCCGTCAACGAACGCGCCTTGTTCGTCTGCCGATCATAAAGCATCAATTGCCAACGATCACTTTCAAAGCCGGGACGCTGTTGCGCGCGGTATGCGATGAAGCGTCCGTCTGGGGAATACTGCGGCGAGGCATCATTGGCCGCATTCGATCCTGTGATGCGTCGCGCTTCGCCACCCGTAACCGGCACAACGAAGACATCGCCGTTTGTCGAAGTCGCTTCAACTTTGTCTGTGTTGCGCACGAAGGCGAATTCTTTTGAGTCTGGCGAGAAAGCGTAATCGAGCGGCCCGCCGAGACTAAAGGGCGGCGCGTCGTAATCGCCGGGCGTCATGTCGCGCGCTTCCGCCTTGCCTTCGCTCGCCGTGACAAAGATGTGGCTGCGTTTGCCTTCTTTCCATGAAGTCCAGTGGCGATAAAGCAATCTGTCCACAAGCCGCGCTTTTACTTTGCTCGCATCCGCTTGCTCTTCGCGTTGCTTGTTGCAATCAGCGTTTGTGCATTCCGGGTACACGTCGGAAGTGAATGCGATAAGCTTTCCATCGGGAGACCAGAGCGGATCGCCCGCGCCGCCCGCGACGTTCGTCACTTTCTGCTGCGCGCCGCTTGCGACATCAATCGTCCAGATTTGCGGCGTGCCTTCGCGCGTCGAAACAAAGGCGAGTTTGCGTCCGTCCGGCGACCAGCGCGGCGAACTCGACGAACGCTCGCCGCTCGCCAGCAGTTTAGGTTCGCCGCCCGTCGTAGGCACTAAATAAATATGCGTCGTGCCGCGATTGCTTGCTTTGTCTACGTCCGTGATGGTGTAAGCGATAGCCTTTCCATCGGGCGAGATTTGCGGATCGCCGACGCGCCGGACTTTTAATAACTCCGTGATTGTAAATTGCTGTGATGTTTGCTGGGCAAACGTTGCGGATGAAAGTGCAAGCGCGATGAGAAGCGCCGAAGCAACATAACGCATCATAAATTTGTCTCCGTAAGTTTCAAGAATAGCTTGTTAGTAACTACGATTTTACGCGCTTCGCCTTTCTCGCGGCAACCTGCAAAATGAACATAAAGCAAACACGTCACGTTGAGCGTATCAGTCTTTACGGCATCTCGCGCGAAAATTATCTCGCTAAACGAAGGCTGCCGATGATCTGCTCGAACGCTGGCTGGTAAGCTTTCACTTCATCTTCCGGCACAATGGTGATTAAGTAAAAGAGTTTTCCATCTGCTGTAGCCGTTGTGTAAATCACATCAACTTCGGTTGTGCCTGTGACGGTCGAAGGGCCTGCGACGATTGTCGCATAGCCTGCGCGCCCGCTTATGTTAATACTTTGCGGGCGACGCACGACGCGAAAATCAGGATTGCTTTCAATTTGTTGTTGGACAAGCGCGGCGTTTGCCGATGCCAGATCGCTTGACTGCGCGCGAAGTTCGCCGACGAAGAGTCCGTGCGTGACGAAGACCGCTTGCTCATGCTGGCCGTAGGCTCCTTTCGGCGCAAAGATCATGTTTGATTCATCGTTGCTTAACGCGTCCCAATTCTGCGGATACTTGAAAGCGAATGAACCCGAACGTGATTGAAAATCTTTGAACGAAGCGACGGGCAAAGCGGGACGCACGCCGGGTTCAATGCTCGCCAGATCGCGTGGCCCTGTGCGCGCAGGCTCTTTAGTTGAAGAAAGCGATTGCACTGAACTTCTGCCTGTCAGTCTGGCTTTGACTTGCTCGAAAGCGTTTGTGTCGTGCGTTGGATTCGCGCTGACGCGCAATGAGCGCAGTTCGTTGCTGATCGCGGCGATGCGATTGCCCGGATCAGGGTGGTCGCTTAAAAATTCCGGCGCACGGGTTCCACCTTGCGCCTGCAACGTCTTGAAGAAATTCGCCATGTCGCGCGGATCGTAACCGCAATCGGCCATGATGCGCGCGCCTTCCAGATCGGCCTGATTTTCGGCTGTGCGCCCGAATTTGAGAAACAGCACGTTCGCGCCCGCGCCGCCAACTGTGTTAACGACCTGCGCGATGTCAGGGTTGTTGCGCGCGCCCGCAATCGAACCGAGTATGCCAATGCCAGCTTGCGCAACGTAAGCTTTCGAGGCTTGATTCGTTCCATGACGAAGCGCAACGTGCGTAATTTCGTGAGCCATCACGCCCGCGAGTTCGCCTTCATTTTTCGCCGCCGCGATTGCGCCCGCGTTAACGAATATGAAGCCGCCGGGCAGAGCGAAAGCGTTGATCTCGCGCGTCGCGACGACATTGAATTGATACGGAAAGCGAAAGCCCGGCGCTTTAGCGGCCAACTTTGCGCCGAGTTGACGAACGTAGTTGACGACTGCTTCATCACGCAGTAGCGGCACTTGTTGCGCGACTTGCTGCGCGGATTGTCTGCCAGTCTCGACGTCCTGTTCGGGACTGAAAAGATTAAAGCCCGGTTTGAAATGCGGAGCCGGTTGCGCGCTCGATGTTCCTGTGCCACCCCCGCCACTTGGTTGATTCAATAGTCCGCCGCCACCACACGCGGATTGCAAGGTTATTAAGAGAACGATTAAAAAGACGGCGACGATTCTTTGTTCGGGCATAGATTTATTATTCAAATGTTAAGATTAAGCCGCATCTGTTTCTCGCGCGCAGAGAATTGTTCGAGTTTGTAAAATGCGCGTGTAAAGATTCATAAACTTCGCGCCGCAGCTCACTCCGCGCATTGCTTATCCGTCAAAAATTGTTCGGGTTAAAAGCTCTGCCGTAAAGCTCTTGGTACGTCCAGCCGAGCACGCGTAGCTCCGCCGTGCAGAGTGTTTCGAGCCAGCAGCACGTCAGAAAGATTTCGCGCGCCGCCTGCGAAGGAATTTTCGCGGCTTCAGCAACGATGGATGAATCCTCGTTCGCTTCCAATTTATACGCGCCGGATATTTCTTCGTTTGTTTTCGTGGCATCTTCGAGCGCATTGAGTAATTGGCTGACCCAACTGTGCATCGCGCGCTCCGTGGCGTGCGCGGCGAGCGCCTGCACGATGCCGATGGCGAGGCGATCTTCAGCATGATCGAACGCGAAAACTTCTTCGCCCACGCGCTTGCTTTGTTCCTGCTTCCATTGAAAAAGTTCTTCGACGCGCGGATGCCGTATGACGGCGACGCGCTCATCGTAATGGAGAAACCACTCAATCAGATTTGCTAGCGACGCGCTCTCGATACGCCCGTTTTCGTCACGCTGTAACGTGGGCGGGCTGAAATTCTTATCCGGCGTGCTATTTGATTTTGGACTCGACATAGAAATCTGTTCGGGTTGGTAGATAAACTTTTACGATTCCGCTTATTCGTACCGAAGCGTTAATCTGCGCGTGTAAATGATGCGCTGTTTCGTTTCGCGGCTTTGACGGCTTTCGTCAATCGTTGCATTACCTCATACGGAAAATCGCGCCGCCAATGTCTGGCGAATTCGTTGACTTCGACACGCCTACGCAAATCGCGCAGCGCCGTCCAGAACGGTAAACAGATCAGGAGCGCAGAGTCCTGAAGCGAGAAAACAACTTGACCGTCAATCTTTTTCCTTTCATGACCGGGAAAGTGCGAGACAACGAGTTGCACCTTATCATCGCGCAATATGAATTTGAAATCGTACTCGTCCGGTTCGCAATTCCATCGCACCGACGCTGCTTCGCCGCCTATGAGCACAACCGAAAGCGCAGACATTAAATCGAGCAGCGAATCATCGGGTGCGTGCGAGACACTCATCGCAAGAATTTGCTCTCCCGCCTGCAAACTCATTGCCATCCAACCGCTCTGCGGACTTTCCACGCTGACGTGCAAGACGTTTTGATCGCTTTCTTTCACAGCCTTGTTCGACTTTTCCAATTTAATCTTCTTCGCGATAAGTTTTCCCTGATCGCAAACGCTTTTTTTCGGATTGCCGTGTCTTTGCTTCGACGGCTTTCGCTTTCACACGGCGAGAAATTTTTGTTAAAACGCGTTTCGGCGGACGATAATTCAAGCGCTCGATCTTGGTGCGCAGATTTTTAAGGCACGTGGCTTTGTTACGGTGCTGGCTGCGTTCGGCCTGCGAAGTAACAACGACGCCTGATAAACGATGCGTCAATCTCACGGCGCTCTCTGTCGTGTTAACGTGCTGGCCGCCGCGCCCGCTCGCGCGAAACGTATCCACATCGCACTCGGCCAAAAGCTCCTCATCGGATTCCGGCAACGCTATTTTATTCACTGTAATTAAGGAGAATCACTTTTGGGCCTTGTCCTTCATCGAAGTGGCAACGCACAGCGTCACGAATCTGCTCGCGCAAACTTTGCAGATCATCCGCCTCCGTGAAGATTGAAGCGCCAAGTGCGCGGGCAATGAACCCGCCTTCTGTGGAATCTTCAATAAGGAAAATTAATTCATCCATAATCGTCACCGCGCTTGTCTTTCGGTTTCTCAGTTCATTATACGTTTGATGTGGCGTTTCAATAACCGACAGGCGCGCCGTCGTTGCGCGGATCGGATGCGCCGAGACGCGCGCCGGTTTTCTCTTCGATCATAATGCCCTGCGCGTCGCCCATGTAGCGCGGTTTGTCTATTAGTTTGTGGCCGCGTGAAGAAAGAGCGCGTAAGGTGTCGCCGGACAATCCGTAGGGTTCGTAAACAAGTTCGTCGGGCAGCCATTGATGATGAATGCGTGGCGCGTCAATGGCCTGTTGAATATTCATTCCGTGATCGAGGATGTTGATGATCGTTTGCAGCACTGTGTTGATGATCGTCGGGCCGCCGGGCGAGCCAATAGTGAACCAGAGTGTGCCGTCTCTGCGCATCACAAAAGTCGGCGTCATCGCTGAGAGCGGACGTTTACGCGGCGCGACGGCATTGCGTTCGCCCTGAATCAATCCGTAAGAATTAGGCACGCCGGGCTTCGCAGCGAAGTCGTCCATCTCGTTGTTGAGCAGAAAGCCTGTGCCTTTAGCCGCGACGCCGGAGCCGAAGCCGCCGTTCAAAGTATAAGTGTTGGAAACGGCGTTGCCTTCGGCATCAACAATCGTGAAATGTGTTGTTTCTTCGGATTCGTAACCCGTAGGCTTTCCGGCGCGAATCAACGCGCTCGTCGAAGCGTGTTCCGGGTTGATGCTTGCGCGTTGACGCGCGGCGTAAGCTTTATCAATCAAGCCAGTGATCGGCACATGCACGAAATCCGCGTCGCCCATGTATTCAGCGCGATCCGCAAAGGCACGCCGCATCGCTTCCGTTAAGACGTGATATTTCTCTGACGAAGACGGATTCATCTTGCCCAGATCGTAGCCTTCCAGAATGTTGAGCATCTCGATTAAGACAGCACCGCCGGAAGAAGGCGGCGGCATCGAAATGATTTCGTAGCCGCGATACGTCGTGCGTAGCGGCACACGCTCTTTCGCAACGTAGTTCTTCAAGTCCTCAAGTGTCATTAAGCCGTTGTGACGCTTCATGTCGGCGACGATCAAGCGTGCCGTTTCGCCTTCGTAGAATTCGCGCGCGCCGTTTTTCTGTAAACGCGCGAACGTCTGCGCTAATTCCGGTTGACGCAACGTATCGCCGTCGTTGTAGAAGCGTCCGTCATTAAGAAAAATATGGCGACTGTCTTCATACGAACCGAGCAATTCGCGTTCGTTGCGAAGGCCACGATTAAGCGCGCGCGTCAGCGCGAAACCCTCTGCCGCGAGCTTTCGCGCAGGTTCGATTAACTGCGTCCAAGTGAGTTTGCCTGAACCATATTTTTTGAGCGCGAGTTCCATTCCGGCAGTTGTGCCGGGAACGCCCGCCGCGCGATAACCAATTGTCGAAGAGCCTTCGCCTTTAATCAGATTGCCGTTTTTGTCCAGATAAATGTTGCGCGTCGCGGCCAGCGGAGCCATCTCGCGGTAATCAATCGCAGTCGTCGTGCCGTTGCGCAGGCGGATCATCATAAAGCCGCCGCCGCCCAAGTTGCCTGCCGCCGGATACGTCACCGCGAGCGCAAAGGCCGTCGCAATCGCCGCATCAACGGCATTGCCACCACGCCGCATAACATCAACGCCAACTTCGCTTGCGATACGACTCGTTGATGCCACCATGCCATGCTCCGCACGCACAGGATCGCGCGACGCAGCGCGTGTGACGAAGTTTGTGTATGCGCTGTCGCCATGACGCAGAGGCGCGACGGGCGTAGTGATGAAAGCGAACGTTAAGAGAAGGATTGTAAAAATGCGTCGTGCGTTCATGTTCGTTACCTGTTGTTGTTTGCCGATCTGTTTTGCCGTTTGCCGACATCGTTAAGTAGTTCACGCACGGCTGCGTCGAGTTGCGAATCGCGTCCGCCGTAGCCTTCGCCGATGGGACGCACGATGTTGATATCAACCGGGCGCGGATGCAGTTCCATCGGCGAGCCGTCGGTGGCCGTGACGCGCATAAATGGAATACGAAAGCTTGAGCCGTCAACGAGTCGCTCATTTGAAGTGTAGATGATCCATCCAGCAGTCGGTTCGCCGACGATTTTGCCGAGACGAAGCGAGCGATAGCCTTCCGAGAAATCTTCCGCGTCGGAAAGCGAATGCTGATTAGTGACAAGGATCGTCGGCGCTTCGAGTGCGCGTTGCCCCAAAACTGTGCGGGCGGTGGCGGACGGCAAACCACGCGCCGTCAAGGTGAGATATGGGCGACGTTCAAACACGTCGAGCGCGTAAGCGTTGACGAAGCCACCGTTGTTATTGCGTATGTCAACGATGACGCCGTCGCGCGCGTTATTCTCTGCGTCAAGATCAACGAAGAGTTGCGCGAGCGAAGCCGCAGACATGTCGTACATATGAACGTAGCCGAGCCGGTTGTTGCTAATGCGTGCGACGTAAGCGCGATTATCTTCAACCCACTTGCGATACAGCAAGCCTTTTTCAGTCGTCGCATTGACGGGACGCACCACGATTTCGCGTTTGTTTCCCGGATCACTTGATGAACCAATTGTCAGCGCGACGCGGCGATTGATTTTGTAGTTGAGCAAATCATCCAGATTAGTGTGTGCGCCGATTTGTTTGCCGTCAACAGCAAGCAGGTACTCGCCCGGTTTGATGTTACCGGCGAGCGCAGCGGGGCTGAGCGGAATGATCTCCGTGACGCGCAAGTGCCCGTTCGTTTCGTATTCCGCGCGATCAAAACGCAGGCCGATTCTGCCCGTCGAAACTTGCACCGTAGCGGGCGCGGCGCTAATGCCTAAGTGCGAAGCGTTCAGTTCACCAACCATCAATTGAATCAAGCGGCGCAATTCATCGGGCGTGCGCGCGGCATTCACGCGCGGAGCGTAAACGGCGCGGACAGCTTGCCAATCGACGCCGTTAAAGTTTGGATCAAAGAAGTTATCACGCAAATAAGTCCATGCCTGCTGAAACACTTCCTGTTTTTCGAGTGCGAAGTGTACGTCCATCTCGGCGGAGACGGCGATGGCGCGCGGGGTGCGTGTGTCGAGCGCGACAGCATTGATGCGCCCGTCTTCGAGATAAAAAACTTCTTTGCTATCGGGAGAAAACTGCGCGAAAGATTTTTGGCCGGGCGTGGAAGTTAATTGGCGCGCGATGGCAGGCTCTTTCCCTAATTCGTCGAGCGAGTAAGTGTAAAGATTTTGTTGACCGGCAGCGCCCGCGATCATTAAGACTTGTTTGCCGTCTGGACTGATTGTTTGATAGCTCACGTCAACGCCGACGGGCAGCAAACTCAAGCGCTGGCGAATATTGTCGAAAACAATTTCGGTAGGCTTGGCGACAATCTTCTTCGCTTCGTCAACATCCGAGGGCGATGTAGTTGGCGACGGCGCAGGCGTTGGCGTGGCGGACGGCGCGGGTGTTGGCGCATCGCGTTGCGGCACGGGACTCTGCGTTTGATTTTCCTGTCGTTGCAGAGTCGGCGTGACGCTCTTGGGCGTTTCTTCTTTGAAGAGATCGCGGAATTGGTCTTCACGAAAACGCGGTGTGCGCGGCACGAGATCAACGCGCGCGAGTTGGCCTGTCTCTGTGCGCTGGCCTGTGTCGAACAAAATAAATGTGCCGTCTGGACTCCACGCGACGGTGTTGCTGCCGACGTTGGCGAGAAAGCTGACGGGACGCGCCGCGGCTGTTGTTTCTGCTAATGCTGTACCACCTGCGGTTGGCACAACGTAGATGTTTTTGAAAGACCTTCCGCCAACGCCCATGAACGCGATCCAGCGATTGTCTGCAGACCAGACAAAGGGACGATCCGAATTAAACGGCGGGCGTTCGAGATAACCTGTTGCGAGAAGGCGTTCCTGTTTAGAATTGAGATCAAGAATGCGCAGTTCGCGCCCGTTGCGTTCAAAGGCAAGCAATTTGCCGTCGGGTGAAAAACGCGGCGTGTTGTCGTTGGCATTCGCCGTGCGCGTTAACTGCGTTTCGGTGTTCGTCGCAAAGTCGTAAAGAAAAAGATGCGTCGCGCCGTCGCGGTCTGAAACATATACGAGACGACGACTATCCGGCGACCAAGCGACTTCGGATTCGTTGGCAGGACTGTTGGTAATGCGCGCCGCGTCGCCGCCGTCTTTCGCGTTGGCAGCGAAGATTTCACCGCGCACAACGAAGGCAGCCTTTTTGCCGTCGGGCGAAACGGCGAGTTCCTGTAAACCGCTTGTGAGCGTGAGATGCTCTGTGCCGGGGCCTGCGGGCGCGCCGCGTCTCGTGATCTGCACTTCGCTTGCTTTATTGTTTGAAGTGTCGAGCGTCCAGATGGCGAAGTCGTGCTCGAAGACGACGGTGCGCCCGTCGTAAGAGATGTTAGGCCAGAGCACGCGTCCATCTGCGAAGCGCGTTAATTGTTTTGCTTCAGTACCGTCGATTGATTTCATCCAGATGTTCTGCGCGCCGCTGCGATCCGAAACATAAAAGATGCGTCGCCCGTCGGCGCTCCACATCGGCCACATTTGTTTCGCGCCGCCGTCCGTGATGCGCTCGTAATGAGCGGCGTTGTTCGTGCTGTCGCCTGCGTTGCGCACCAACCAGATTTCCGCTTCGTCTATGTGGCTGTGGCCTTTGCGCCACCACTGCGCGGAAGCAAGGCCGCGCGCCGTGAATGCGAGAGTCGCGCCGTCGGGTGATGGAGCAGAAAAATATTCGTTGACGTAACGATCAGCAGAGACTTGCAAAGGCGTGCCGCCGTCTGCGCTGACGCGATAAACGTCGTTCATGCTTGCGATGTCGCGGCTTGTCGAAGAAAAATAAAGCCAGTGCCCGTCGCGCGACCAAGCGTCGAGTTGATCGTAAGCATCGTCATAGGTAACGCGCTGGATGTCGCCGGTGTCTAATATCAAAATGTAGATGTCGCCGTTGCCTGTGCGCGTCGAAATGAAAGCGAGGCGGCGGCCATCGGGCGAATAAAGTGGTCGCGCTTCATTGGCTGGATGCGAAACGAGCAGATGCGCGTCGCCGCCAGACATTGGAACAGTCCAGATGTCGCCGCCGGAAACAAAAGCTATCTCTGAGCGATTTGGCGAGATGGCCGGTTCTGTAAAATAGGGAAGCGATGCGGTTGTGGCAACATCAATGGCGCGCGGCGCTTCAGGGTCGGCCTTTCGCTCACGCGCGTTCGTCGGGTAGATGTAAGTTGTTATGCAAAACGAGATTGTCAGAAGTAGAGCGAGGAATTTTGCTATACGAATCACAGATAGTTCTCCGTCTTACAGACTGTTAAAGTTTAGCTTGATGAGCTTCATGTTCTTCGCAACACAACGCGATCAAGGCTAAGCGTGATATTACAGTAAAGAGTTCGCGCGCAGAGACGAAGTGTCGCGTGCTTTTCGCGTGGCATCCTTTGGCGCAGGCGCAGTGTGTATTGTACTATGCACTAAAAAAAAAGAGCGCCCGCGATCACTTACCGGCGCATTTTCGTTTGTCCTACTATATTTTCAGGAGACTCAAAGATCATGTTACGACGTTTTAGTGCAGTCGCGCTGCTCATCTGTTTTTCATTGCTTCCGTTTCTTTCCGTAATCGCGCAACAGCCCGCACCTTCGCCGCCGCAGAATCCAGAGACACAGGCCAATCCAGCGGTTAAGCCGCCGAAGCCTTCCGCACCGGAAGTTGCGCAAACCGCTGCCACGCAAAGTGCGCCCGCCAATGATGTGATCGCGCGTATCAAAGATGAAGGCATGAATCGTTCGCAGGTGATGCAGACTTTGAGCTATCTATCGGACGTAATCGGCGCGCGCCTGACCGCTTCACCTAACATGAAACGCGCCAACGAATGGACGCGCGACAAAATGACTGAATGGGGACTCCAGAACGCGCACCTCGAAGCATGGGGGCCGTTTGGACGCGGCTGGACGCTGAAGAATTTTAGTGCGCAGGTGACGGAACCGCAAGACATTCCGCTGATCGCGTATCCGAAAGCGTGGTCGCCCGGCACGAACGGCGCGCTTGTCGCAGATGTCGTTTACGTCGACGCGAAAGACGAAACGGAGTTGCAAAAGTATAAAGGCAAACTGAAAGGCGCGATTGTCTTGACGAGTCCGATACGTGAAGTCAAAGCACACTTCGAGGCGCTCGGAAATCGTTTGACCGAAAAAGAATTGCTCGCGCTCGCAGACGCGCCCGAACCCGGCGCGGGCGGACGAAATCGTCGCACTCCTTTACCTGATAGCCCGCAGTTTCGTGAGTTCATCAACAACGCAAAGCTTAACGCAGCAAGAGCGCAATTCTTTGCTGGCGAAGGCGTTGCGTTGCTCGTCGAGCCGAGTCGGTGATGGCGGCACGATCTTCGTTCAATCCGCGAGCGTGCCGCAGAAGCTTGATACGTCTTCGGACATGAGCACTGTGCGCAGTCTGTTTTTGCCGCGCGTTAATCCCTGGGACAAAAATGCGCCCGCGATCATTCCGCAAATCGTGCTTGCCGTCGAACATTATAATCGCCTCGCGCGCATGATTCAGGCGGGCGAAAAACTGCGTATGAACGTTAATCTGGACGTGCAGTTTCACGAGCAGGATTTGATGGGCTACAACACCGTCGCGGAGATTCCCGGCACGGATAAAAAAGATGAACTCGTGATGCTCGGCGGCCACATGGATTCTTGGCACGCAGGCACGGGCGCGACGGACAACGGCGCGGGCGTTGCGGTTGCGATGGAAGCCGTGCGGATTTTGAAGGCTCTCAATTTGCAGCCGCGCCGCACGATTCGCGTCGCGTTGTGGAGCGGCGAAGAGCAGGGGCTTTTAGGCTCGCGCGCTTACGTCGCCGAACACTTCGGCGCGCTTGCCAACAGTTCGCCGGAAGCCAACTTCGCAGCTATGCTCGGCGCGGCGACAAATGCGCCGAAGGTTAACGCGAAACCGGAGTATGAAAAGCTTTCCGCTTACTTCAATCTGGATAACGGCACGGGCAAAATTCGCGGCGTTTACTTGCGGGGCAATGAAGCGGTGCGCCCGCTTTTTCGTGAATGGCTCGCACCGTTTCGTGAGCTAGGCGCGCAAACGCTTTCGATCTCGAACACGGGTGGCACAGATCATCTTTCGTTTGACGGGATAGGTCTGCCCGGCTTTCAATTCATTCAGGACGAGATTGAATACGAAACGCGCACGCACCACTCGAATCAGGATGTCTTTGATCGCATTCAGGCAGACGATCTGAAGCAGGCCGCAACGATTATGGCCGCCTTCGTTTACAACACTGCGATGCGTAACGACAAACTGCCGCGCAAAGGAGCCACTCCCGAATTAAATTTCCCGAAGCCCGCGCCGCGTTGAATGCTAACAAGATTAGGGGCGAGGGTCAATTTCAATGAGTTGTTGGGCGGCGGCTCGAATAAAACTATGAACCTTGCCTTACCTTAAAGCTTGAAGGGTCAAGCGGGTTGGCAAACGTAATACCCGCTTCTTCCTGCACGATTTTCTGCAATTCTTCCAGAATTCCTGTGTGCCACACCTGACCCACTAAAACAAGCTGGTTTCCGCCACCGACAACATACATGTCAGCAACAGCATTCTCTTGGACTACCCTCCATGTTATTTTCACCACTTTTTCAAAGTCAACAAAGGAACTTTCAGGTTCCGAACTCGAACAAGGTATCCAACGCATAATGTCTCCTCTCAATGTTCGGTAAGGTTACGTGAAATTATGCAACTTGTATAGCACAAAGAAGACGCCCAACTACGAGATGAACGGCGATGTCGTTATGATAAAAGAAGATTTCCGATTGCTGTGAGTACGTGAGAAAGATTACGCGAGGCTTGGCGATGATCTTGCGCAGCAAAAATAGTGAAGCCCGGCAGCGCTCTCCCCTTCGCCGCCGGGCTTCTCTTATACGGTCGCTCGCTTATGTAATGACAGGGGCGACCGATCTCGTGTGAATCAAGCTCGCTACTTGTTTAGTAGCGGCGATTCCTGTTGCGAAGCTTGTATGTGTAGAGTGCCGAACCGCCTGCGCCGGACAATGCGCCGATGGCCGCGCCCTTATTGCCGCCGATCACTTTGCCGAGAATCGCGCCGCCGCCCGTACCCGCCGCAACCGTCAACTTATCGCGGTGCTTTTGCCAGAAACTGCGCTGGCGCGGTTGGCCGTAGTTGTAATAAGCGCTACGCTGATTGTTGTAGCCGTTGTAACCAGCCGGTTGCGCATAACGTGAATTGCTACGGGCGTAGTTGCTTCTAGCGTAATTACTTCTCGCGGAACGATGATGACGGTGGCACGCTTCCGCAGGGATTGCTGCGGCGGCCAACACGACAAGACACATCAAAGATACGATCAACTTTTTCATTGCCTTTAACTCCTTCAATCTTTTTTTGAATATCCTCAGCTCATTAAAGAGCAAGGCCGGATTCGTAATAACTTCATTCGGAGAATTGAATAGCAAGCATCGTGCCTTTCCATCCGGCAGCCGTGAAAAAGCTTTGAAGCCGAATTTATCTGCCTGAACCCACGTCAACAATTCATCAGTGGAAACTCATATGGCACGACTTCGTATACGCATATTCGATATGGTGAATCGCAGGAACGGCAGACGCTTGTCGCCTTGACTCCGTAAAAATAGATTGCGCATAGCCGCCCGATGATTGTATAAAGTTAAAAGGCTGGCACAGCATTCCAGCTTGCCGCCTTAGACCTATTTCAGGAAAATCTCTTCTCGCGGTAAATCCAACAAGTTAAATTTTTCGAGTACGAGCTTCGCTTTCGTGTACGTGAGCAGCGCTGAAAATTTAACCCTGCCACAGTTTCTCATCATCAATCGAAAGGAAAAATAAAGACCATGCCTGCCACTATCAATTGTCCGCAGTGCGGAAAAGCGTTAGCGCCTCATGCCGCGATGTGTTCTCAATGCCGTTATTCTCTGAAGAAAGAAGGAGCGAGACCGCGCAGCCTTCTTTTATTAGTCGCGCTTCTGCTCGTCGCGGCGGGACTGTTTGCGCGAACTTTGAACGCAAAGAAACCACAGCCACTTGACGAACTGCATAGCGCTGATGCGAGCACCTCAGCGAATCCCGTCGCGCCTTCCATTACAAATCCTCTTGCAGGATTGACCGCGCTCGTCGCATCCGAAGAAACAGGCGCGCCTTATATGCCGAAGCCGGGCACAAATAAAGTCGATCAAACGCGCGTTGCGACGTATCTGGAAACTTACCGCCAGATGAGCGATCAGCAATTGAGCGACGCGATGAACGAAACGGATTATGACAAGCGCGCCGCCGCCAGCCGTATTCGTTTAGAGCGCGCCGGAGTTCCAATCACCGCAGACGGCGTAGATTTTATTCAATCGCGTTATTTGTCTAATCCGGGAAATCAGGCTTACGGTTTCACGTTGCTCGGCTCGCTTGTGCAGCAGGGCATCGGCGAAGAACAGGCGACGCGCATTGTGCTTCGCTTCGTCGAAGATCATCCGCAGGACGCGGCTTGCGATTATGCTTTGTGGGCGCTCGGCGAGACCGGCTCAACCGAAGCGTTAGAGCATTTTTACGCTATTGCGGCAAACACCGCGCGATACGGAGCGGTGGCGCGCGAACGCAGTTTCTGTTGTGTCGCAGTGCGGTCGTTATTCGGCGCAGACGCGTTACGAAAATATTCCGCGCATGATTGAATTGGCGAAGCGTGTGCCGGACGCACAAACACAGAATTGGTGCTTGATGGCGCTGCGGGATATGGCTCCGGGCGTGAATCTCTCATCAATTCCCGAATGGGAAAATTGGTGGCAAAAGCAATCGAAGCTGCGCGCAAGCAAGGCGCACGTTTAGATTGCTGCGATCAACAACAGAACAGTTGATTCGTTATAAGGTTTGGTCTTCGGCAATAAGCACAATTTTTAGTTAACGAACAACTACCCGGCGCTGAATGCGTTCGGCAGGAAGACTTCATACGGGCGCGTCAGTGTGATCTGAACGCGCCCGGAATTGTTTGCTCCAACAAACAAAGGTGCTAAAATACACAAACACTGACGGGCACTAAATTGCTCGTTCCTTCTCTCTCGAACGTTACTCGGAACACAGACATAAGCTGTTAACGCGCCGCCCGACAACGCGCGCGCCATCGCTGCAAGTTTTATAGAAGGCGAGCGATTCATACGCGCATCCTTCGAGGTTCAAAGATCATGGATGTCCCACACATTATCGCCGGGCGTTTTCGCATCGAGTGCGAGATCGGTAAGGGCGGCATGGGCACTGTTTACCGCGCCACACATCTCGGCCTCGAACGCCCCGTCGCGGTCAAGATTATCAAACCGGAATTCGCCGCCGACGCCGAAGTAACGGATTGCTTTATGCGTGAAGCGCGCACGATGGCACGCCTGCGTCATCCAAACGCCGCGATGATCTTCGACGCGGGTCAACTGCCAGATAATCGCCACTTCATCGTAATGGAATACGTCGAAGGCCGGACGCTCGCCGAAACGCTGCAGCGCGAGACACGTTTTACGCCCGCGCGCGCCGTGCAGATTGCCGCGAGCGTCTGCGACGTGCTCGCCGAAGCGCACAAACTCGGCATCGTTCACCGCGACCTCAAGCCGTCGAATATTATGATGGGCGAACGCGGCGTGTGCGTGCTCGATTTCGGCATCGCAAAAGTTTTAGCGACCTCTGCGGAAGCGACCATGACGCATTCGACGACAGGCTCCGGCCTTATCATAGGTACGCCGCGCTACATGTCTCCCGAACAATGTCTCGGTCAACGCATCGGCGCGCGCAGCGATCTATACAGTCTCGGCGTGCTGCTTTACGAAATGCTCACGGGGCGCACGCCATTCATAGATTCTTTGCCGTCCGCCGTGCTTATCAAACAAGCCACAGCGCCGCCGCCGCCGCTTCTGAAGTTTCGTGAAGACGTGCCGCGCCCGCTTGCTCTGGCCGTTCACACTTTACTCGCCAAACGACCGGAGGATCGCCCTAGAAACGCTGGCGTCGCGCGCATACTACTCGAAAAAAGCCTCGTGCAAGCAACGCGTAGTGTGCCTGAAGCGCAGCCTTTCGCTTCCACCGTCGCCGTGATGGGCGCACGCCGTCCCGTCGTACTTCGCGCCTTCGCGCCCGTCGTGATGCTCGCGCTCTGCGGCGCATTGCTCTTCGCGTGGGGACGCGGCGAACCGTCTGCGCCACGCGCCGCAACAACGCACAATCTCGCCACAACGCACGATGATGCTGCGTCCACAATCTTCGACGCACGAAGCGATGATCCGCATCAAGTTATTAACGCGCACGACGTAACGGTTGCTAATTCCGCTTCATTGTCGCCCGCCAACCCAATGCTGCCTGTTTTTCTCGCCGCTTCGCCATCGCTTGATGAAGCGCGCCGTATCGTCGGCGCAACTTCGCAAGATCAATTCGCCGATGTGCGCGTCGTTCAAACACCGCGCGGCATCGCGATAGCCACGATCAAAGACAAAGCGCGTGCTGGTACATCACATTTGTTCGTGATGGAACGGCGCGGCATGTCTGGCTATCACGCCATCGCGCGCGCGCCGCTCGATGCCGCAGGTTTTCGCGGCGCAACGTGGACAACAGAAACGCTTGATGCAGATGCGGACGGCTACACGGAACTCCTTTATACGGGCACGAACGCCGCGCACAATCCTGCGAAGAATTGCCGTCTTCTGCTTTATGTTCCACGCACACATCAAACTTACGTGTTGCGCCTCGAAGCAGATGCACGCAAGTCTCGCGTGTGGCGCGTCACTTGGTCACCAAATGCGACGACACGTTTGGCTGCTGCATATCGCGCCGTTCTGCAACGAAAAGCACGCGCGATGATTGCCGCGCGTTGAATAAACTTTTGCTCTGGTAAAGTAATAGTTGTTGATCGCACAAAATCCCTTGCATTTCCGCGCAAAATCGGCGAATCTTTACTCGTTTTGATTGACGATGCTCCTTCGCACTTTTCTTTTTGAAGATCAGCGTCGAAATTCCTTTACTTCACATGTGAGCTGTTTTATGTCTCACCCGTTTTAATTATTGGCTTCGCTCGTTGCTCATTCGCGGAGTCCGGCTTGAGACTTCGTTTAGCCGAGCCTTTTTGCACGAACCAGAGGATTGAACCAGCATGAAAGAAATTCAAACGCCGGAGCAGGCCGGTGCCGCCACGCCCCCGCCTTTTCGCGTAGACCAAAAGCTTCATCAGATTCTTTACAAATCCGAAGAGCGGACGACGCTCGAAGTCGCGCCCGAACCGCAGATGTTGCCTGAACCCGTTTACCCGCAGCATCCTGATCCGCAACCGATGTCGGAGCGCGAGTATCAAAAGATGAACGCGATTCGCACATGGAAAACGTGGGGCGCGCCATACTTCAAATCGCGCTGGCACAGCAACGAACTGCGCCCGCTAATTCCGTATCTCTTCACGGAATGGAAATGCAATCTGGATTGCCACTACTGCTGGTCTTACAACAACAAAGTCAAAGGCATGACCGAGGACACGGCGAAGCGTTCGATTGACTGGCTTCATTCCATCGGCTCGCGCGTGCTTGCATTGATGGGCGGCGAACCGCTTCTGAGGCCGAACTTCATACACAAGATCGTCAACTACAGCGCGAAGAATGACATCTTCGTTTACCTGCCGACCAACGGGCGTTTGATGAAGCCCGACGTGATCGACAAACTCGGCGACGCAGGCATCGCCACTGTCAATCTCGCCGTTGATTCCGTCAAGGAAAGAAAAGCGCTCCCGAAAGCGTTCGATGCGATCCGCCCGCAATTCGATTATCTAGTCAAACGCCAGCGTCATTACGGCTACACTGTGATGTTCAATATCAACATCACGCGCATCAACATGGACGACGTGAAAGAGTTGACAGAGATTGCGCGCGACGCAGGCATCGCCACCGATTACCACATCAACGAAACGCCGATGATGGAGCAGTCGCACTTCAAGCACCTGGACGAAAACAGCACTTACCTGACGCCCGAAGATTGGCCGAAGGTTGATGAACTGCTTGATTATTTGAACGACAAACGCGCGCAGGGCTACAAGATGGCGAACCCGATTCAGCACATGCACGACATGAAAGTGCTGATGCGCGGCGAAGTGCCAGCGTGGGATTGCCGCGCCGGACACAACTCTTTAATCATTCGCACGGACGGCACGCTCGCGCCGTGCTTCCCTATGTATTCGGCGACGCACGATTGGGGCACAATCGAAAATCACAAGTTCGATGTTAACCAATTGAACGAAATGAAAAAGGACTGCTCGAAGCATTGCCTTTCGACCTGCAACTATATTCTTGGTTACTGCTACGACACAGGGCGCGTGCTGACGTGGGCGGCCAAGCAAGCGCTGCACGGCTTCAAAGGTGCAACCGGCAGTTTCTAAAGGCTTGCGCAAAAGCTGTCAAGCAACAGCGGCAAATTGAATCACATAATAAGGTGCGCCGGGGTTCAACCTCGACGCACTTTATTATGTGCGTGAGACAATTTCACCTATTCAATCCGGTTCTGTTTTCAATGAAGGAGTTTTGAAACTTTGGCTGCCAACGCAGCAAATATCGTCACGGCTGGTTTGAGACCGGAGTTGTTCGACGAAGCAAGCACGCGCGCTATCAAACGCGCGTGGTTAAGTGCGCTCGTCATCGCGCTCGTCATCGCGGGCTTCGGATTCCGCGCCGCGAACTTGAGCGCCGAAGGATTGAGCGAAGACGAACTCAACAAGCTGAACGCGGTGACGGATTACCGCGCGCATGGGGTATCTTCCGCTAATGGCGAGCATCCGTTTTTGATGAAAGCGTTGCTTGCGACGAGCGTGATCGCCGCCGAAAAATGGAATGCAAGCGCATTTGTCGCCGCACGCCCCGCCGCGTTACACATACCAACGGAGACAGCACTGCGTTTGCCTGCGGCGATCTTCGGCGCGTGTACGGCACTGTTGATTTATCTGCTCGTGGTGGAACTGTTCGGCGTTGAAGCGGCGCTTATCGCGGCGGCGCTGTGGGCGTTTGATCCGAACGCGATTGGGTTTAATCGCATCGCTAAGGAAGACACGTTTGTGCTCTTCTTTTTTCTGCTCGCCAACATTTTCTGGCTGCGCGGCCAGCGCATCGCCGAAAGCGAATCACAAAAAAATCCAGAGCCTTACTACTGGGCGACAGCCGCGAGTTTCGGCGCGATGCTCGCCTCGAAATATCTTCCGCAGTTTATCGTCATCAGTCTCGTTTACAACTACGTCTTTCAGGAAATGCCTTTGACGCGCTGGCGAGTCGGCAAAAAACGTTTCCTGATCTTCTTCGCCGTGATGTGTGCGGCCTTTCTACTTTTCAATCCGACTATCTTGCTGCCCGGCACATGGAAAGAAATGCTCGTCTTCGCGGGCGGCAAACGCATCGGCCACGACTCTTCCGAATTCATGGGCACACTTTATCATCACAGTATCGTGCTGTGGCTGAAAGGCGTGCCGTGGTATTTCTACTTCGTCTATGTTGCGGTCAAACTGCCGCTCATCGCGCTCGCGTGTTTCGCTATAGGTTTTCCGCTGCTCTTTAGCCGCCAGAAATTCGGCGACGGGCGCTACTTTCTGCTTTTCTGGATGTTTTACTGGGCGCTGACTTTTGTTTTCTCGGGCGGCAAGTTCACGCGCTACGTCACGACTATCTTGCCCGCCGTTCTTATCACAGCGGCGCTCGGCGTGCAGTTCGTCTCGCGCCAACTCGCGCCCCGTGTCTTCGCGCGCTTTGGTAGAGACGAAGCGAAAACAGTTGTGCTCGCCGCCATCGCGTTGCTGCTGATACTTTGTTCTGTGCAGGCTTCTTTGAGCATCGCGCCGCACTATCGTCTGTACCTCAATTGGCTGGGAGGCGGCGAGGCACACGCGGGCGATTATTTTCCGCACGATGAATTTTATGACGCGAGTTTGCGCGAGGCTGTCGGCGAGATTGCGAAACGCGCGAGGCTTGGCGCGCACGTCGCAAGTGAAACGCCGGGACTTGCCGCTTACTATGCGCAGCAGTCGGGGCGCACTGATCTAATCTGCAACTCGCTTTCCGATGTTTCGGTGCGGAAGGAATTAAGCGCGGGAGATTTCATCGTTGCGGAACGCGGGCGACGCTATTTCAGTAACGACGCCTTGCTCTCTGCTTTGCGCGAATCAAGCGCGCCTGTCTTTCGTTTCTCGCTCGGCAACGTGCCATCCGCAGAAATCTATGTGCTGGATCAAACCTCTGCGGTGCTCATCAACAATTACTGATCCATTTTAGCCGGGAGTACACGGCCTATGCCGCGCGCGAGAATTGAAACGACGACATGAATTGCGATGCCTATGACAATGCCCGTCCAATATCTCTGCCATATCACAGCGCTTTTCAGGCCGGAGAGCGTCAGCGCGCCGAGCGGTACCCAGAGCAGCAAACCCGTCACGACGCCCGGATTATATTGTGCTTTCAATGCGCTCGTGATCGTGTGCGAGAGGCCGTTAATCAAGACGAAGATGCCGAGAATCACTAGCATCATCTGTGGAAACCTGAATCGTTGCGCGATAATAATGCCCGCGAGCACAAGCATTGTGCCCAATCCGGTGAGCGCCAGAAATCGTGTGGGCGTCAGATTAACGCCACGCATTTTTTGCGGCGAATCCGAAAGCGCCACGCCCGCCCAATACTCTTCGGCCAGATGCAACAGCAGCGTCATAGGATAAAGCCAGCACAGCAGTGTAACGAAACCGCCGGGAGAAAGCTCTTTAATCATCTACGTTAATCTGTCTCTTATCTGTATGTTCACGGGCAATCACAGAGCAACACGAAACCTTCGCTGTCCGCTCGTTCGCACGCTCATTATATACATTCCAGAAGTTACAATAGATATGCGCCCTTGACAACAACCCGGCGGCACAAACAATGTGTTATTCGTCGTGCTATATTTATGAAATAAGAACTTGCGCCGCTGTTATTACTGCTGCTGTCTTGCACTTTAGGCTATCGTTATGAAACTGATACGGAAACTTCATCTCTATCTGGGTTGCCTCTTTGCGCCACTCATTATCTTCTTTGCGATTACTGGCGCGTGGCAGACTTTTAACTGGCACGAAAGCTCGCAGGACAAAACTTACACTCCGCCCGCGTGGATCAGTAAGCTCTCCGAAGTCCATAAGAATCAGCGAACGGAACATGCGCCGGGCGCGCGTCCTTCGGTGCCTTTGCGCTGGTTCATCGTGCTAATGTCCGTCGGACTTGTCGTCACCACATTGCTTGGCATTTATATGGCTTTCAAAATGACGCGCAATATGCTTCTGGTCGGCATACTGTTTGCCGTAGGCCTCTTTGTTCCAATTCTTTTAGTTTACCTGTGACATGTCAATGAGGTGCGCGTGCGTTGAAATAATCGTTGCGATAGATTTCTTGCGAGGTGTATATGGATGAATACGGAAGAAGCCGTTAAGCTGATCTTACGCGAATCGCACGCGGGCACGAACGGAGTGCTGGCGATGGTGCGCATGGGCGAAGACCCGGGCGCAGAGCGTATGCGTGATCTGATTCGCGCGCTGAAAGTAATTTTTGATTTGCTGCAAACGCAAACGGAATTGGATCGAAGATTGGCGGCGGCGCTTTTCGTGCTCGGCTCGGACGTGCCTTTGAGCATTAGTTCGTGGGCGAGCAAAGGACACGTGTGGCGCAAAGGTTTTATGGAAGAGGAAGTCTATGAATTGCTGGTGGCCGTGCAGAGCGTCTTTGATGATCGCTGGATCGAGCCTTACGAAACGGAAACGATTCACTAACCTTTATCAATTTGCCACAGAGACACAGAGGCACAGAGCAGATGAGACGGTTTTCAGTTTTGAGTTTTCAGCATAGAGCCATTGTCTTTACTGAAAACTGATAACCGAAAACTCAAAACTGAAAACTATTGTACTCTGTGGCTAAACTTTTGGGTTCTTAATTGAGTTTCAAATTATGAAACAAACGCAGAGCGCGGGCGGCATCGTCGCAAACAGCGAGAAACAAGTTGTCGTCGTCAATCAGAAAGGCACGTCCTGGTCTTTGCCGAAAGGCCACATAGAGCCGGGCGAGGACGCGTTGGCGGCGGCGCGGCGAGAGATTTATGAGGAAAGCGGTATCTCTAATCTGACACTCGTTAAAGAACTCGGCAGCTATCAGCGTTATAAGATCGGCATGAACGGAGACGACGATGCGGCTGAATTGAAAATAATCTTTATGTTTCTGTTCACGACGAACGAAATTGAATTGCACCCCGTTGATCCAGACAATCCAGAAGCCGTCTGGGTCGATAAAGAACAGGTCGCCGCGCTCTTAACGCATCCGAAAGATAAAGAGTTTTTCAATCAATTCGTTTCCATTATTTGAGATCATACATTCTTCGCATATAAACGTCCGTCGCATTTCTGTTTTATCAGCTACTTATTCTTCACTGTTTTGCGCCTTCGCTCGCCTGCGTTTTCTCGCTGCCGAGTCCGGCGATTAATAGCAGCGAAAGGCGTGACGCGAGGAGGCGTCCCGGATTATCAATCGTCCACTCGATTTCGGGAATGTCGTCGCAGGTAATCGCCAATGCGATGCGCCCACGCGCGGTGTAGAATATGCCGACATCGCTTCTGAGATGATCGAGCGCGCCGGATTTGGTGGCCTTCGGCACACGCCACAAAGTGCGTCCGATCCCTTCGCGGCTCTGCTCGCGCTTCATCAAATCAATCATCTCTTTTGAAACACTCGCGCTGACGATCTCACCCTGTGCGAGCTTTTCCAAGAGCGTCACCATCTCGCGCGGCGTTGTTACGCCAATGCCGAAGTTTTTATTAACGGGGTCTTCCGCCGCATGGCTTTTGCCTGCGCCGCCGATCTTCTGCAAACTTCGCGTCTTCTTCAAACCGAGCGCATCCATACGCCTATTGACGGCATCCGTCGTTAAAACATCGAGCACAAGATTAGTCGCCGTATTATCGCTCACCGTCATCATCAAATTTACGGCATCGCGCAACGTCAAATGTAGTCCGTCCGCCATCTCCTGCAACACGCCCGCGCCCGGCACTTTCTTTTCTTTCGTCAACACGATTTCATCGCTCCACTTGGCGTGTCCTTCGCTGACGCGCGCAAAGGCTTCGACCATGATCGCCGTCTTGATCGTGCTCGCCGTCCGCACGCGTTCGTCCGCGTTGACGCCGTAGCTTGCTCCCGTGTCCAGATTCTTGGCATACAAACTGACCTTGCCTTTGAACGCTGTGATCTCTCTGCGCACACTCGCATCAAGCACCGTATCCTGCGCGCGACGCGAATCGGCAGGCGTTGGGACACGCGTTTGCGCATATATGTGAAGAGGGCAGCACGCAAACAGCAGCGCCGCCAGATAAATATTTAGTCGTGGTAAGAACATATCAATTAAGAGATTGTGTTCGTTAAAGATAATCGTAAAACAATGCGTCGCGTTTAATTTGCTGCCTTCACTCCATGGGTGGTGAGTCTTCCACTTCAATTATTATCTCAACGCCGCGCTTGGCGAGGTCTGGCCGCATCCTTTGTTGATTGCTAAAGATTGAACAATTGACGCAGTTTATCGTCAATCACAGTTTGCAGGGAAGGTGTTAGTTCGCCTAACTCTCGGCTGATGAGGGCAGCGGTCGCGGTCATTAAACGATGCAGACGGCGCGTAGAGGTAACGCGCAAGCCGGTCGCGGCGAAGCTTGTGTCCGCTGCGTCTAAAACCAGATCGCTCGTAAGCAAATCGGGCGGTGTGCGGCTTGTGATGAATGCCAGCACGATATGACGATGCGCGCCCGCAGCTTCCGTCAGACAAACGGCGGGTCGCACCTTTGTCGCTGATAAATCATCGAACGGAAACGGGACGAGCACGACTTTGCCTTTAATCATGGAAAGGCTTTCCGTCCGTTAGATTGTAAATATCTTCTTCCGCATCATTGAGAAACGCGAACGATGGATTGCGCGCTGCCACCCGCAGCCACTCTTGTTCATCTTCTTCGGAATCTTCAGGCATCAGGATAATGACGCGGACGCGACCCGGCTTGCTGACGGGCAGGGGTTCATCGAGATGCAATTGCCGCTGCTCATCAATTTCCCCGAACGCTTCGATAGCTTTAATGTTCGTCGCCATCTTCACCGCCCCCCCTTCGCCGCTATTCTACTCTTAACTTCATCCTTCCGCCTTCCCGCTTCCTACTTTGCTTTGCTTCCTCCGCTCTAATGCCACTTGCTCGTCCGCTTCAATCGCCCGAATGCTGCGATCACCGAACGCGCGCACGTTCAATAGCTCCGGAGAGAAAAGCCGTAAATGTTTTCCGTACCTATATAGAAAGAATATTACGATCATCACGCCAACGCTGATAGGCATACATATTTTTGAGCCTATCAGGAGAAACATTTGACTTATCAACTGACCATCCAAGAATGCCCAAAATTATTCGTTGAATAACCCACTGAAGATGTCCTTTCGCATATATCAAAGCTCCGTAATGTCTGTCATCAAAGTGTTCGCCGTGAACCAATTTGTTTCTGAGTTGCGAAAGCGGAATTCCTTCGCCGTCTCCTATGACAGACCATAAATCATCAAGGTTAACTGAATAGTGATTGCAAAAGTCATTAAAGGCTGTTGCAAACGAAACCCTATTTAACTCTGATAGCTTTTCCTTCATCATTTGTTTTCTATCAGTGTCTAAGTCAGCTACATTTAGCTGCTCAATATGTTCCTTAAGACTTTTGCGGACGTGCTTCTCAAACCTTTTTTTTGGGAAAATAAACTCTAATCCTTCCTTTCTACGAAAATGCAGAACAAGCATCTCAAGTGCGGAGTACATGACCATAAAGCCACCGTCGATAGTTTCTCTCCCGCTTGGAATGATAAAGTTTATGGCTCGACGGAGTGCGGCAACCTCAGAGTAGCTAAGGAAGTTCGGATATGCTGATTTTATGAAATCCTTGAAGTTAGGCAAGTCAATAATTTCATCCCCCGATCTAATCCATTTAGAGTTTGTTATATCTGGTAGTGCCCTATCTCTTAAGTATTGCTTAACATGCGTTTTCGCATCATAAGATTCCCAACCAAGACAAACACATTTCCTCATTGCCGCAAAGGACGCCAATAGTAAAACATCGTCTAATTTGCTTAACATTTCAGGAATTCTGGGGCTATCGTTATTCGCGCCTTCTATCTCAAACGTAGCAACAAGTTCAGAAAAGCTAACATCATCGCCATCCTCATTTTCGTAGTAGCGATAGTGTCTTTCAAAATTGAATTTCGTTTGCTCATCAGGCATAAAATCAAACTGTCTAAAAACCTTGATTTCTCTATTGCCTGTAAAAGAATTTCCGACACTGCAAGCAGGTTGTAGCATTTGATTTGGAGTTATCCAAAATTTACCACTAGCTCTTTTAGTGTCTGGATGATCGTGAAGAATATTCGTGACCCTTAAATCTGCTGGCTCTCCAATCATCAACGTCTCAATTAAGCCTGAGTAGTAATCCGTGCTAGTAGTGCCTAGTGAAATAACTTCGCTCGCAGAAATCGTTTCTTCTAATCTATCTTCATATCCTTTAACTTCGCCTTTCATTGAGTATCTCCAAAAAGCGTCATCCGACAGAGCTTTGGCTTGCTCATCGTTTGGTTGGAAGTGCAATTCGATTGAGTCGGTCAACTTTAGAGGTAAGTATGCGCGGCAAAGGATATTATCAATAACAAAATCCTCACTCGTTAATGTTGCGTAACATACGATGTCGGCTTTTTTAGCTTTCGTCATGGCTTAATTTGATGGCTGGCAAACCGTAGGCACACAAAACAAGTTACGGGCAGCCGCAAAGCTGCCCGTAACTCTTTGCAAATAGTGGTGAGCCGAGCAGGACTCGAACCTGCGACCCACTGGTTAAAAGCCAGTTGCTCTACCGACTGAGCTATCGGCCCACTATGTTTGTGATTTTACATGCGATGCGTTGAACGATCAAGGCAGGGAAGCATAACACGGGACAAGAGCCGCTGCGAGGTTAACGCATTCAACTTGCGCCAAAGGAAAGTTGATGAGTGATACGCAGCCGAACAAGTCCTTGCAACCGACTGCTCGACTGTGGCATTGATAGACTAAGCCGCCGACAGTAACTCTTTTTCTGCCTCTTGCGGCAACTCGACAGGAAAGAAGTAGCTTGCCGGATAAAGATAATCTTCTCCTGATTCATCTATCACTCTGATGTACTCATCTTCTGCCGCCGCTTCGTCCGGCAAGACCTGATATATTTTGCGAATCTCTAAATCTTCGCAATTCTCATTTCTGACGCAAACCACAAATTGCGGCGTCGTAGCTTTACTTTTACGCTTCATATTGCTTTAACTCAGGTAGCGTTTGATTTTCAGTTTCTTCTTACCAATGCCATGAGCTTCGTACCAGTGAAGCTCAACCTTGCGTATCCTACCATTAAGAATGCGGACGGTGGCAACTCCTTTTAGCTTTCGCCACCTTCCAGTACCAAACTCCTTACGCAAACGTGCGATTTCTCGAATACGATTGCCGATAGCAATTGCTTCGACATCGGTGATTTGCCCGATAATCTCGAAATACATTGCCTAAGCACGCCTTCAATTCTTACCACTCAAGTGAGCCGTCAACGCGCCGCTGCTTTCGCTTATGACGCGAGCCATGCGCCGAGCGTTGAGTCTTCGATGATAATCGTTTGCCCGCGTTCGGGGCCAGTGGAAACGAGGCCGATCTCAACGTCTATTTCGCGCGAAATGAAATCAATGTACTGCCGCGCGTTCTGTGGCAAGTCGTCTAATTTTGTCACGCCTTCGGTCGAAGTATTCCAGCCGGGCAAGGTTGCGTAGATGGGTTCGACGCGGCTCAGGTTTTGCGCGACTGCCGGAAAGGAATCGAGTATCTGCCCGTCGAGACGATAGCCCGTGCAGATTTTTATTTCATCGAGCGTGTCGAGCACGTCCAACTTCGTCAGCGCGACGGACGTGAAGCCGTTGATGTCTGCGGCGTAGCGCGTGGCGAAGGCGTCGAACCAACCGCAGCGGCGCGGGCGTCCCGTCGATGCGCCATACTCGCGCCCGCGTTCGCGTATTAGTTGACCGAGTTCCTCTTCGCCTTCGAGCATCTCTGTCGGAAACGGGCCTTCGCCGACGCGCGTCGTGTATGTGCGAACAATTCCGAGCACGCCCGTAATGCGATGCGGGGCGAGTCCTGTGCCGACGCTTGCGCCGCCCGCCGTCGTCGTCGAAGATGTGACGAACGGATACGTGCCATGATCCACATCGAGCAATGTCGCCTGCGCGCCTTCGATTAAGATAGAACGATCATCGCGCGCCGCCATGTTCAAGTAGTGCGTTGTGTCTGTGATAAAGGGCGCGAGGCGTTCTGTGAGGCGCGATGTGTCGTCAAAAATCTGGTTGGCGTCGAGCGCCTCGCCGCCATAAGCGACGATGATACGATTGGCGTCTTCAAGATTTCGTTCGATGCGCGAGCGCAAAACTTCAGGCACGAGCGCATCTGCGGTGCGAATGCCGCGTCGCCCTGCTTTGTCTTCGTAAGCGGGGCCGATGCCGCGAAGGGTTGTGCCGACGCGTTCGTTGCCGAGTCGCTCTTCGCTCGTGTGGTCGAGCGCGCGATGATACGGAAGAATTAAATGAGCGCGGGAACTGACGAGCACGCGCTCCGGCGTGACTTCGAGTCCCTGCGCCATCAACCGGTCAGCTTCCTCGAAGAAAGCTTTCGGGTCAATTACCATGCCGTTGCCGAGCACGCATTTCTTTCCGGGATGAATAATGCCGGAGGGTAACAGATGCAGCACAAAGGATTCGCCGCCGACCTGTACGGAGTGACCCGCGTTGTGGCCGCCCTGATAACGCGCCACGACATCGAAGCGCTCGCTCAAAAGGTCAACGATCTTGCCTTTTCCTTCATCGCCCCACTGGGCACCGATGATGACAATTATCATTGGAATCAGTTTTCAGTTTTGGGTTTTCAGTTTTCAGAAACAGTCGTCAGCAAGCGCTGAAAACTAAAAACTGAAAGCTGTTTCAACTAGCTTTCTCTAGTTTGACGGGCTTTTCTATAAAGTAGAAGCTACAGTTGCCGCGCACTTCTTCGAGGTCGCGCTTTTCCAGCGGAAACATGCGGCACTGGTTGGGGCGGTCTTCGTAAATGCCGCAAGAGGATGTGCCGTCTCCGTGCTTCTTGAGAAACGGGCACTTGAAAAGAATCTCGCAGCAGTCGCCGCAACGGTTACATTCGCCGCGCCGCAGGGCGAGCATGTTTATGACTTCCTGCTTATGAAAATTCGCTTGAACGAAGCGGCGTAGTTTGCCGCTCACTTGGCGCGCGCGAAACTTTGCGTCGTCCACCGCACGCAGACGCCGCGCCGCCGCAAGGCGTTCTTCAAGCGCACGCTGTTTGACAGTCACGGCGCGATTGTTCCGCACAGATTTCATGTCGAGACGCTAACGATGCAAAAAAGAAAGTGTAAAGCAAGTGGCGCGAACACAGCCTGCACGATGAAGGCCGTTCACACCACTTCCTTTATGGACTAATTTAAGCGCTCTGCGTAGAGACGTGCTTATCGAGCATTCTCGAAATAGCTTCTTTGCTCGTTGCGCCGACCACGCGCTCTTCTTCGCGTCCGCCTTTGAAGAGAATCAACGTCGGAATGCCTTTGATGCCGTAGCGCTGTGAGACGCCCGGATTATCGTCCACGTTCAGTTTGACCACCTTCGCGTTGCTCGTATACTTTTCCGCGACGGCTTCCACCGTCGGCGCAAGCATACGACAAGGCGCGCACCAAGCCGCCCAGAAATCCACCAGCACGGGCTTGTCCGAGCCGAGCACGTCCTGCTCAAAAGATTGATCACTAACTTCCGTTACATGTTCGCTCATTTTTGCTTCTCCCTAAATCTATAAATAATTTTTCAATTGCCCGCAATGGCGCGGTACAGTTCCATGTAGCGCCCCGCCACCGCGTTCCATGAATTGTCCGTGCGCATTCCGTTCAATTGAATCTTGCGCCATACGTCAGGTTCTCTGTAACAGTAGAGCGCTTCGCCGATTTTTTCAAGCAACGCGGATGCATTATAAGATTCAAACTTAAAACCGTTACCCGTTCCAGAGACGCGTTCAAAATCCTGCACCGTATCATCAAGACCGCCTGTCGCGCGCACCAACGGCACAGTGCCATAACGCGTGCTGTACATTTGGTTCAAGCCGCACGGCTCATAAAGCGACGGCATCAAAAAAATATCCGCGCCCGCTTCGATCTTGTGCGCCAAAGATTCGCTGAAACCTTTGTAGATTCCAACCTGCTGCGGCGCGTAATCACGCAATGACTGCAAAAAATCTTCATACTCGCGTGCGCCTGATCCGAGCGCAATGAACGTCGCATTCATCTCTAGCATCCGGCCTGCAACTTCGCGTATCAGATCGTAGCCCTTCTGCGCGATCAAACGCGAGACAGACGCGATGATAGGACGATCAATGCTTTCTTCCGGTAATCCGAAGGCGCGCAATAGATCAAGCTTGCACAAATGTTTGCCCGAAAAATCACGCGCGTCATAGTGCGCTACGATGTGCGGATCAGTCGCCGGATTCCACACGTCGTAATCAACGCCGTTCGTGATGCCGATGAGCCGTTCACGGCGTGCGCGCAGAATCCAGTCAAGGCCGTAACCGTGCTCCGAAGTCTGAATCTCAAACGCGTAGCGGCGGCTGACGGTCGAGAGCGCGTCGCTTGCCATTAGTCCTGCCTTCAAAGCATTGGCCGCGCCGTCCATCAAAAACAGATTTCGATCTTCGTGTGAAGCGAAGCCCAAACCGGGCAGCGCCGCCGGATCAAAGACGCCTTGATAAGCAAGGTTGTGTATGGAAAAGAGCGTGCGCGCGTTTGAGTAGTATGAATCAAAACGGCGGCGCGCGTGAATTTCTGCGGCGGCAAAACCGCAGTGCCAATCGTTGCCGTGAATGATGTCGGGCGGCGCGCCGAGACGTTTGCAGAGCGCGAGCGCGGCGCGTGAGAAAAAAGCGTAGCGTTCGTAATCGTCACTGTAACCGTAAATGCCCGGTCGCGCGAAATATTCCGGCGCGTCTATCAAAAATGTTGGAGCGCCAATCGCGTCGCTATACCAGACGCTGGCGCGGCGCAATCCGTGCGGCCATTCGACTTCCAGATTGTCAATGATCTGGCCGCTTAACAAACGGCGATCAATTTGTTCATAAAGCGGCAGCACTAGAAAAACATCCGCGCCGTATTCGCGCAGCGCTTTCGGCAACGCGCCCGCGACATCCGCTAAACCGCCCGTTTTAGCGAAAGGCACTGCTTCAGACGAAAGTATGCAGACGCGCAAACGTTTTCCGTGCGATGCGTCCGGGCTTCCTGCGGAGCGCATCGCAAATAATTGAATTGACGGAGCTTTGAAACGAAAGTATGCGAAGCGGACGTGATTTTGTCAACGTCAAAGTTTTGAGTTTTCAGTTTTTAGTTCCCGATCTTTAGCTCAATACTAAAAACCGAAAACTCAAAACTGTTTAGGTTTGCATTGAAGACAAAAACTCCGCGTTCGATTTGGATTTCTCAAGGCGTTCGAGCACGACTTCCATTTGTTCGACGGGCGAGAGCGGATTAAGCACGCGGCGCATTACCCAGATACGGCTGAGGTCTTCTTTGCTGAGCAGCAGTTCTTCTTTGCGCGTGCCGGAGCGTTGCAAATCAATTGCAGGGAATAGTCGTTTGTCGCTCAGTCGGCGGTCAAGATGAATTTCCATGTTGCCCGTGCCCTTGAACTCTTCAAAAATCACGTCGTCCATACGCGAGCCTGTATCAATCAAAGCGGTGGCGATGATCGTTAAGCTTCCGCCTTCTTCAATGTTGCGCGCCGCGCCGAAAAATCGTTTCGGGCGTTGCAAGGCGTTTGAGTCAATACCGCCGGAAAGGATTTTGCCGGAAGGCGGCACGACCGCGTTGTGTGCGCGCGCAAGACGTGTAATTGAATCGAGCAGAATCACCACGTCGCGCTTGTGTTCGACAAGGCGTTTGGCTTTTTCGATGACCATGTCCGCGACTTGAACGTGGCGCGTCGGCGGTTCGTCAAACGTCGAAGAAATAACTTCGCCGTTGACGGAACGTTGCATGTCCGTGACTTCTTCCGGGCGCTCGTCTATGAGCAGCACGATCAGTGTTACTTCCGGGTGATTCTGCGTGACGGAGTTGGCGATGGTTTGCAGCAACATCGTTTTGCCTGTGCGCGGCGGCGCGACGATGAGTCCACGCTGGCCTTTGCCAATAGGCGTGACGAGGTCTATGACGCGCGCCGAGAGATTTTCCTTGTCAATCTCCATGCGCAATTTCTCTTCCGGGTAAAGCGGCGTCAAATTGTCGAAGAAAACTTTTTCGCGCGCTTGATCGGGCGCTTCAAAGTTGATCGCTTCGACTTTGATGAGCGCGAAGTAGCGTTCACCTTCTTTCGGCGGGCGAATCTGGCCGCTGACGGTGTCGCCCGTGCGCAAATCGAATTTGCGTATCTGCGAAGGCGAGACGTAAATATCGTCGGGGCCGGGCAGGTAATTGTATTCAGGTGCGCGCAGAAAGCCGAACCCGTCGGGCAGAGTTTCAAGCACGCCTTCGGAGAAGATGAGGCCGCTTTTTTCGGTCTGCGCCGCGAGAACTTTGAAAATGAGTTCTTGCTTGCGCATCCCTGTTGCGCCGGGCACGTCCATGCCCTTGGCAATGCCCGTGAGTTTCGAGATGGACATCTCTTTGAGGTCGGCGATGTTTAAGAGTTCGCCATCCTTTAATTCTATGGCAATCGGCGCGGTCTGGCTTTCCGGTGCTGGCAGCTCGTCTTCGTTGGCGACTGTTGCCGTGACCGCTCCGTTGTCCGCTTTATTGTTGCCGTTGGCGCTGTTAGTCGTAGCAGCGCTGCTGCTGGCGCGTGTGCGCGGTGTGCGTTGTGACATTTCGATTATTCTTTCAGGTCGAGTGTTCTTTCAGGCGGCGCTTTCATTTGTGAAATTGGCCGCGACGATTAGTGCCTTGCGGTATGTTCCTGCCTCTCGCAGTATGTGGCGGTGCTTTGACACGCGCCGCTTAGAATGTAATTGATTAAAAAAGAAATCGGATGAAATTCAAGTATGGGAAGTTCGCGTCTCAAGCGGCGCATTTCAGAGGCGCGCGAGCCGCCCGGTTTTCACCGCATCATGCGCGAGGTGGCGGCGTTTGTTCGACAAACTTTATGGTCAACAGTTTTCTTACATTCTTTCGATGCGTCTATTATATCAATTATGTTTGGTTAGATGCACGTCCGCGCTTCGTGCGTGGCCTAAGCTTTCTAACAATGCTTTAACAGTCGAACCGACACGGCTGAAACTTTACGCGACGGTCAATGCTTCTTCTATCGCCCGCCAGACTTCGTCGCGTCCTTTTCTGGTCGTGGCGGAATAAGTTGTGACTTTCTCCGTGCACATCAATTGATGAACACGCGCGATGCTTTTTCGCAAGTCGTTTTGAGAAAGCTTATCGGATTTCGTGGCAACAATGAGTTGCGGCTTCATGTGATGCTGAAGCCAATCGTGAAGCTGCAAATCAAGTGTCGTGGGTTCGTGGCGCGAATCTACAATCTGTATTGATAGCACAAGGCGGGCGCGTTTGGCAAGATAGTTTTCCGCCATCTCGCCCCACGATTGCTTAATTTCTTTCGGCACACGCGCATAGCCGTAACCGGGAAGGTCTACGAAATGGAAACGCTTATTAATGAGAAAGAAATTCAAAGACTGCGTTCGACCGGGAGTGGAAGACGTGCGGGCTAATCCGCGCACGCCGAGCAGGGAATTCATTAAACTCGATTTGCCAACGTTGGAGCGACCGAGAAAAGCTATTTCCGGCAACTCCAAGCGCGGCCAATCGTCTTCTGTAAAAGCGCTCTTGACGAATTCAGCGCTCGTAATCTTCATAAAACGGCGACGGTCAGCATCGGAAATAAGAATCGGCGGCTTGCTCGCTTGCTCATTCTTGCTACCGCTGTTGTCCCGCACTTGCTGTGGCTGCCGCTTCAGCGCGCATGGCGGTCACCTGCTTGAATCTCTCCCGAACTGCTGTCGTGCGTTCTTTGGCGTCCGGCAGTCTTAAGACGAGCTGCTCAAGGTGTTGCATAATGCGCGGCGAGCCGAACTTCTCTCGCATCTCCCCAAGGAACGGCTCCAAACGCGCGAAGACGCTGATGTGCTCGCCGTTCGCATCATCGAACATCTTTTCATCTATCGCGCCATTGTTGACTAAAGATGCTGCCATATCCCAATAAGTCGTCAACATGCGAAGGTAGGCGCTCTTGTCGCCCATTATCACGTCGAAAATATCCTGGACGCTGGTTGGATTGAATTCCGTAAAAAACCATTCGCGTGCCTTGCGCATCGTTTCTTCGCGGCGGAGATCGTATAGTTTAAGAATCAGGTTTGCGTCTTCGTGCTTTGTGCTCATAGCTTTTTACTCCAGTTGAATAGGTCAGCAAAGTCCAACGGCAATTGCCTTGAACGGCTGGTCTGATAAAATATTACGTGTAGCGAGCGAGATAGGAAGTTTATAAATGAAAGAGCGCGAGCTTGCAACCTGAAACTCGCGCTCTTCGCTTGAGCAGTTTATTCGGCGGGCGTGCCGACTCCGTGCGGCGGCGGTTCAGTTGTCCACAGTGGCGGCGTCTTAGCGTCTTCGGTCGTCGTCGCCACTTCGTCTATCGGACACGCTTCTTCGAGAGCGAGCGCGAGCACTTCGTCAATTGTTTCGGCAAAGTGTATATCCATTAACCCGCGCACTTCTTCGGGCACTTCCACCAAATCCTTTTCGTTGTCCTTCGGCATAATGATCGTCGTGATACCGAAGCGATGCGCGGCGAGCAGCTTTTCTTTGACACCGCCGATGGGCAACACGCGCCCGCGCAAAGTTATCTCCCCTGTCATCGCCACTTCCTTTCGGACAGGAGCGCGCGTCAGCGCAGAGGCCATCGCCGTTGCTAAAGTAATGCCAGCGGACGGCCCGTCTTTCGGAATCGCGCCTTCGGGAATGTGTATGTGCAGATCACGCTTGCGTATAAAATCCAGACTCATGCCGAGTCGTTCGGCGCGCGCCTTAATGCACGTCAAAGCGGTCTGCGCCGATTCCTGCATCACCTCGCCAAGCTTGCCTGTCAAGGTGACGTTGCCGCGCCCGTTCGTCAGCGTCGCTTCGATCTGTAAAACTTCGCCGCCGACTTCCGTCCATGCAAGTCCGGTCGCGAGTCCCACTTCGCTTTCCGCCGCGATGCCTTGCTGACGGAATTTAATGGGGCCGAGCATCTCGCGCACGCGTTCCGCCGTAATTATATCTTTGAAATCTTCGCCGGGATTTTCAGAAACGAATTTGCGTGCGACTTTGCGGCAGCACGAACCGATCTCGCGCTCAAGATTGCGCACGCCCGCTTCACGCGTGTAGTGGCGTATGATCTCCTGCAAACCTTCGTTTGTCCATTCGATCTGTTCGGGCTTGAGGCCGTTGGCTTCGGCTTGCTTTGGCGCGAGGTATTGTCTCGCAATCTCTAATTTCTCGCGCTCCGTGTAACCGGAGAGGCGCAGGATTTCGAGACGATCCTGCAAGGGCGCAGGAATCGTGTGCAGCACGTTCGCCGTTGCGATGAAAAAGACTTTCGAGAGATCGTATTCAACGTCTAGGTAGTGATCCTGAAACGAATTGTTTTGTTCCGGGTCGAGCACTTCTAAAAGCGCCGATGACGGATCGCCACGATAATCCGCGCCGAGCTTGTCCACTTCATCGAGCAGAATCACAGGATTGACCGTCCCAGCCTTTTTCATCATTTGAATAATCTGGCCGGGCAGCGCGCCGATGTACGTGCGACGGTGGCCGCGAATTTCCGCTTCGTCGCGCACGCCGCCCAAAGAGAGACGCACAAACTTTCTGCCCGTCGCGCGCGCGATGGATTTCCCCAAAGATGTTTTGCCGACTCCGGGCGGGCCAACGAAACACAAAATAGAGCCTTTCGGATTCTTCACAAGCTGGCGCACAGCGAGATATTCGAGAATGCGATCCTTGATTTTTTCCAAGCCGTAATGATCTTCATCCAGAACTTCTTCGGCTTTCTGTAAATCGCGTATCTCTTTCGACTTTTGCTTCCATGGCACATTCAAAAGCCAATCAATATAAGTGCGCGAGACGGTTCCTTCGGCGGACATCGGCGGCATCGCTTCGAGGCGGTGAAGTTCCTGCATGGCCTTTTCTTTGGCTTCGTCGGACATGCCCGCGTCTTCGATTTTTTTCTTCAGTTCTTCGAGTTCGGCCTTTTCATCTTTGCGGCCAAGCTCTTTGTGAATCGCCTTCATTTGCTCGTTCAGGTAATACTCCTTCTGCGCCTTTTCCATCTGTTTCTTAACGCGCGTCTGGATTACCTTGTCGAGTTGCCGCTTCTCCAATTCGCCTTCAAGCAGTTCAATAAGACGTTGCAGGCGTGCTTGCGCCGAGAAGATTTCCAGAAGCCCCTGTTTGTCTTCGACGGAGATGCGCAGTTGCGACGCGAGCGCATCGGCTAAGTGCGAAGGGTCTTGATTACGCAGAGCGGTTTGCAATGCGTCCGTCTGCGCATCGGGCGCGAGGCGCAGATGCTGTTCGACAAGCTGGTTGATGCGCGCGACGAGTGCGTCCAGACGCAAGCCCGCTTCCGATGCTTGCGGCGCGCGGCGGACAAGCGCAGTGAAAGCGCCGTTGTCATTTTCAACGCGCACAGTAGTCGCACGTTCGCGCCCTTCAACAACAACTTTGATCTGTCCGTTGTCCTGCTTCTGCGATTGTAGAATGCGCCCCAGAGTTCCGACGCTGTAAACCTGTTCCGGCGTGGGTTCGTCAATCGTCGCGTCGTGTTGTGTGGCGAGAAAAATGGTGCGATCACCGGCGAGCGCTTCTTCGAGCGCGCGGACGGAGCCGGGGCGTCCGATCTTAAACGCGACTTTGGTAAACGGGAAAATGACTACATCGCGGATCGGCACCATCGGAAAACGCGCGATGTCTGCGGGGGTGTGGTCTGAATATTCTTCCATGTTTCGATTTTAACTCTTTCGCTAAACTACATAAAAGCTGCGCGAGGGCGAGCCGCCACCGTAGCCGTCTCGCCCTCTTCACGCGAACAAATTCAATTGTAAAACATTTGACGCGTGCGCGCCACTAACCGTATGAAAGTCGCCCATTGATATTCGCGCTCGACATAGGTGGATCGTGCTTCGTGGGAAGCGGGTTAGTGCTGTTATGGTATTCGTTCAATTAGCTTGCCAATATCACCTTTAATCTTTCCGCCTTGATACTCAAATTCAAACCGCGAAATTTCGACATTCAAGTCAACTGGGAAAACACTGCCCGTGTCCGGGTTAAGCGGGGAACTTGACGCATCCAAGTTTCTCTCAAAAACAGCTTTGTTGTTTTTATCGAATAACCGAAATGTGACCTTGCCTGAATAGGCAAGCGTGCCGTCGTTGCGAAGAAAAAAGAAGTAGCGATAAACGTCGCCAATGATTTTATAGCCCTTAGAAGCAAATACGATGTCTGGCGCAGGCACGTCCATGTAGCGCTCTGTTTCAACTTTGAAAATCCATCCGGTTTTATTTTTATAAGACACCTTTAGATAACCGTCGAATCGTCCTCCTTGCTCTACCACTTCAAGGATTACGTTGCCGGGAATTTCTTTTATTTTAGATGAGTGGAAATCCGCCTCCGCATACATTACAGTCTTATCTTTTGTTCTAACTTTTCGCGCGCTCGTTTGCCCACTTACAGCCAGTGAAGAAATTAAGCAGAAGGCAACTAAAAGTAAGCTTCGTGAGGTTTTCATATTGTCCTTTCGTTGTTTATGAGAATGAAGGTTTTAAGAATCGCAGCACGCCGACCACTACACACCTAAATTTAACTTTATTTGTCGGACGAACTGTCGGGTCTGGATTTGCTGACAGTAGCTCAACTGTCTTACCGAATTTATACTAATGCTTGCAGGCAGCTTAGGCAGCAGCGCCGTCAACGCCCGCGAGACCTTCGCCGGGAATGGCGCGGTGGCGTTCGACCATCTCAGAGGTAATGACGAACTCTTTGACGCGCTTTTGCGAAGGCAGTGTGTACATTGCATCGAGCAGCAAATCTTCGAGGATCATCATCAATCCACGCGCGCCGACTTTGCGTGCGACAGCTTGGCGTGCGACGGCTTTGAGCGCGTCTTCGGTGAATTTGAGGCGGACGTTGTCGAACTCGAAGCGCTTCTGATATTGCTTGACGAGCGCGTTCTTCGGCTCTGTGAGAATCTTGATAAGCGCGCCTTCGTCCAATTCGTGGAGCACGCCGCAGACGGGCAGGCGTCCGACGAATTCGGGGATCAAACCGAAGCGCACGAGGTCTTCGGGTTGCACGGCGGCTAAAGCTTCGGCGTGGCGATCACCGCCGGATTTGACTTCGGCCTGAAAGCCCATTGATTTATTGCGCAATCGTCTTTCGATAACTTTCTCAAGGCCGACGAATGCGCCGCCGCAGATAAAGAGAATGTTCGTCGTATCAATCGGGAAAAATTCCTGATGCGGATGTTTGCGCCCTCCTTGCGGCGGCACGTTGGCGACCGTGCCTTCGAGGATTTTCAGGAGAGCTTGCTGCACGCCTTCGCCCGACACATCGCGCGTGATCGAAGGGTTCTCATCCTTGCGGCAAATCTTGTCAACTTCATCTATATAGATAATGCCCTGCTGCGCGCGTTCGACATCGCCGTTCGCGGCTTGCAAGAGTTTCAGGATAATGTTCTCGACATCTTCGCCGACGTAACCGGCTTCGGTAAGGGTCGTCGCGTCAACGATGGTGAAGGGAACTGAAAGCATTCGGGCGAGCGTCTGCGCCAGCAGAGTTTTGCCGGTTCCCGTCGGGCCGATCAGGAGAATATTAGATTTCTGAATTTCAACATCGGAGCGGCGGCGCGCCATCTCGATGCGTTTGAAATGCTGGTAGACGGCGACGGCGAGACGCCTTTTGGTTTCTTCCTGACCGATGACGTATTCGTCCAGAAAGCCTTTGATCTCATTCGGTTTTGGTAAGGGCGGGCGCGTTGCGACGGATTCAGCGTTCTGGTCGTCGGTAATGATCTCGTTGCAGATGTCTATGCACTCGTTGCAGATGTAGACGGTCGGGCCGGCAATGAGTTTCTTTACTTCGTTTTGCGATTTGCCGCAGAACGAGCAGCGCAACGTGTCATCGGTTCGTCGTACCATAGGCGTTTTTAGGATGGACTCTATTGGAAATTAATCAAACTAAGAACGATGAACAGGGAATAGTGAATGATAAGCAAAAATAAAACGCGTTAGTTATCGCTTATCATTCATCGTTTGATTAGTCAGTGTTTTCTAAGCTTCTCTGTGCGCGATCACTTCGTCAATTAAGCCGTACTCTTTGGCCTGTGTTGCGGACATAATCTTATCGCGTTCGACATCGCGTTCGACCGTTTCAAAAGGTTGCCCTGTATGCTTGGCGATGATTCGTGAAGTTAGTTCGCGCATACGCAAAATCTCTTCGGCCTGAATGCGTATATCTGACGCTTGACCTTGTGAACCACCCGACGGCTGGTGAATAAGTATGCGCGAGTTGGGCAGCGCAAAACGTTTGCCTTTCGCGCCTGCCAACAGCAACAGCGCTGCCATCGAAGCGCATTGCCCGACGCAGATAGTCGTCACGTCAGGGCGTATAAACTGCATCGTATCGTAGATGCCCATGCCCGCAGTAATTGAGCCGCCGGGCGAGTTAATGTAAATATTGATGTCTCGCTCAGGGTCTTCGGCTTCGAGGAAAAGAAGTTGGGCGACGATCAGGTTGGCAATTTGATCGTCAATCGGCGTGCCTAAAAAAATAATATTGTCTTTCAAAAGGCGCGAGTAAATGTCGAAGGCGCGCTCGCCTCTCGCCGTTTGCTCGACCACCATCGGGACTAAAGCCATACTACTTTTGAACCTTTCAAATCTGTTGGAAACAGCGACGAACAACGCTTATGTGAAGTTGCGAAGCCAAACTTCTATGCGGTATTCATCGCTGCTGCGATGGGCTATTGTTGAAACTCAAACACGCGCGAGGTTATGCTTTCGCATCCTCTGCTTTCTCGCTCAACGGCGCGGGTTGCGCATCGGCTAATGCTTCGTTCGTTTCATTTTCAAGCGGCGTTTCGTCACGCCATTCTTCATCAGTCACGCGCGCGTTTGCGACAAGAACATCGAGCGCTTTACGGTTGCGCAACCTGTCGGCGATGCTACTTTCGCCTCCCTGCTTTGTCAAGGCAGCACGCACTTGCTCCGGCGTTTGTCTCGACGCTTCACTGAGGCGCGTAATTTCAGCTTCGATCTCTTCGTCGCCGACCTCTATATTTTCCTTTTCCGCGATCTCTTCCAACAACATCGCGCCGCGCACATCAGCCGCCGCCTGCTCGCCCAGAGACGCGCGCAAGCTTTCCCAATCCACTTCTTGCGTGCGCGGATCAATGCCGCGCATCATCATGTCGCGCGCCAGCGTTTCGAGCCGCTGATGCGTCTGGTGTTCGACAAACGTTTGCGGCACTTCAAACGGATGCGCTTCGATTAACTTGCCTATCACTTCTTCGCGCACGCTGCTGTCTGCTTCGGCGCGCGCTCTCTCCGTTAAGTCTTCGCGGATTTTGTCGCGCAGCATCGTGAGCGATTCATATTCTTCGCCGATGCTACGCGCCCATTCGTCATCCGCTTCGGGCACTTCCTTGCGCCGCACGGCTGTTACCTGCGCCGTGTAAGCGACGGTTTTTCCGATCAAACCTTTCGACGAAAAATCATCCGGGTAGTGAACCGTAAATTGCTTTTCTTCGTCTGCGCGCACGCCCATGAGATTATCGTTAAATTCCTGCTGCACGCCTTCGCCGCCGAGCACTACGTCAACATCCTCGACGTTGATGTCTTCGGCTTCGGGCGTTTGGGTGAACTTGCCTTTGAAGGTCGCCGTCACTGTATCGCCAAGTTCTGCGCCGCGATCTTCGATTGGTTGCAGCGAGGCGGAAGCTTCGCGCAGACTTTCGAGCACGCGTTCAACGTCCGCTTCCGTGACGGGACGCGTGCGCCGCGTCGCTTCAAGGTTTTTGTATTCGCCGAGTGTGACTTCCGGCATCACTTCGACGTGCGCGTGAAAGCTGATCGGTTCCGTGCCGAGTTTGTCCAAGCCTGCCGAGTCGCCTATGTGTAAGTCCGGTTCGCCGATGACGTTAAGACTTTTTTCGTTGATCGCATCGGAGACAGCCTGCGGCACAAGCTCGCGCAAAACTTCGCTGCGAATTTCGTCTTTGAAACGCGTGCGAACAACCGAGACGGGCGCGCGTCCTTTGCGAAAGCCGGGCACGGGAGCCTGTTTAGCGTAGCGTTCACTGACGCGATCAAAGGCGGCGCGCACTTCGTCTACGGGAATCTCAATGTTCAATTCCTTGCGCGTCGCGGAAACATCTTTAAGATCAACTTTCATAAAACATAAAGCCCGCGCAGGAGGGCGCTTGACGAAAACACGCGCCGCCGACGGGCAGCCTTTCTCAATCGAAGAAAATTACTTTAATCAAAATATCGGAAATAAAATTTGTGGTGCGAAAGGGGGGACTCGAACCCCCACCCCTTACGGGACATGATCCTAAATCATGCGCGGCTGCCATTACGCCACTTTCGCCTGTGTTCAATTCTGACTTACTGCTTTAAGGGTAGTACGCCGGAAATCCCTGAGAGTACCTTTACCCGCATGGTTATCCGTCAACGCATGGCAATTCGGGCAGAGAAGTTGTAAGTTCTTCAGACGATTATCAAATCGCCTGCCGTTTACATGATGAAGCTCAAGTGGGATAGGTTCATCCAGCCATTCTGATCTTCCGCACTTCTCGCAGCGACGCTCTTTAACTTTATCACGTAGGAGCCTAAGTTTAAGCGGGTGACTGTTGATTAAACTGCCGTTATATAAGTAACGTCGGACATCTACACGCGCTCCGCTTACACGTCCCTTACTACTCATATTACCCGCGTAACTGATTCCCATTTTAGCCAAGTGGCTTTCGAGGGTCGCTGGTTTGCAATGAAGCTCGCGACACATAAATGCTTTCGAGCGATGTTCGGCGATCCACGATTCTATAAATGAGCGTTGCTCAGGTATATCACTTCTCATGCTTGCAATGGTACGACGAAGCTGCCGATCACACCACCTCCGCGTATATCACGCGCCTCTTTGTGTAATACTTGTGTTACTAACGTTATATTACAACCGCTCCGCATAGAGCAATTTGACGAGCCAGTGAGAGTAAAATATTGCGCGCGCGATGTCTAGCGGGCATTGGCTTGAAGCGAACCCAACGTGATACGCTTATAATCTAAGGGTTTGCGGCGAGGCGTCGAAAGTCGCAAATCAGAGTTGATGGATTGAAACAATTTTAGAACGGCGACGGTAACTTGAAAGGAATTTAAGATTGATGAAGGACTATGACGACAAAGTTTTTGATGAGATCGGCGGCGATGAAGATGAAGAGCAAAGCGAGTCTGGTTTATTGATGGAGCCAATTGAGGAAGACGAAGAAGCGAACGGCTTTGAAGATGAAGACGATGAAGATGATGATGAAGCGGCGATCCGCACGGTCGTGATGGCGAAAAAAGATTTGATGGCGTTGTTGTGCCTGAAAATATCTGCGCGCGGCGGCATAGTGGTGCGCGTTGATCCGCGCGAAGAGCGTCCCGCCGCGCAACTCTACGACGAAGGTGAAGTCGCCGCCAAATGGTTCAACAAGAGCGTTGCGACAAGCAAACGCAACGGCTGGCAAGTGCTTTACGACGGCGAACCGGCGTTCGGGTAAGTGTTGAAAGCGAGAGAGAACGCGCAAGAAGAAGAAGTGAAGAACCCGCACCAGCTTTCGTCTAACGGACTTTCCTTTTTCGCTTCGCGTTCCCGACGTTCCCTTTTTGCTGCGGCATTCAAGCGGCGTTGGAGCATTCCATGTGGACTGCTTTGCGCCGCCTTTGTTTTGCAACTGGTGGCTTCCTTCAGGCCAGACCTCACGGAGCGCTTTTACAGCCGCAACTTTTATCCGCACGTCGCGCGCTTCATCGCATTCATTAACAAGTTTTTCAGCTTCTCTGTCGCAGAGTTGATCTTGCTTCTGCTACTTGCCGGATTAATTGTCTGTGCAGTGTGGCTTGTGCGCGGAGTTCTGTTGCGGCGCGTCGAATGGAGAAAGATTTTGCGTGCATCGGCGCTCGGCGTGTTGTGGACAGCGGGCATCGGCACATCGCTTTTTCTGTTTGTCTGGGGATTCAACTACGAGCGCCAGCCGTTGATGAAAAATTTGCAGTTGGAGAAACGTTCAGCGAGCGCAGACGAATTGGAATCAATATGTCGGCAGATTATCACAGGCATTAACCGGAACTACAATGACGCGCACGCGAGGCTTGCGCCGATCAACGCTGCCAGCGCGAGCGTTGTTGCCGTCACTAATTCTACGATCCCTGCGGTTGCTACCGCTCAACGCACGCAGTTGCCTTTGAGCAGAGCGCAGCTTTACGAAGCGCTTGAAACGGCGTATGAAGGAACGTCGCTTCCCGGCGTGACAAACAACGAAGAGTTCGGGTTGCCGAAACCGATTCGTTTCTCGCGCGTGCTGACGCGGCTTGGCATCTCCGGCATGTTTTTTCCCTTCACGGGTGAAGCAAACTTCAATGCCGAACAGCCGGACTGCGATCTGCCTTTTGCCATCGCTCACGAGATGGCGCACCAGAGAGGTTTCGCGCGCGAGGACGAAGCCAACTTTATCGCCTTTCTTGTCTGCGCAAATTCAATTGACTCTTACGTGCGCTATTCCGGCTACCTGAACAGCTTGACTGTGCTCGGCGCGCTCGCACGAGTTGCGCCGGATCGCCTGCAAGACGTTTACCGCACGCTTGGCACAGGCGCGCGCGGCGATCTGCTCGCACGCTACGTTTTCTGGACACACTATCAAGGGAAACTAAGCGTAGCGAGCCATCTCATCAATCACGCTTATCTGAAAGTCAATCGCATCAAATCCGGCGCGAAGAATTATAACGAAGCATACACTTTGATCGTTGGCTATTACTTGAAACGCATGGCGGAAAATAACGTAGTGTCAGCGACACATCCTCTGCCTATGATTCGATTGATGTAATGCGGACAGAAGTGTAAAGGCGTGCTCTGCCCTTATGATTTGCCTGTCTTATTCGCGGCGATGCTGAGAGTGGGCGTTTGCGATTGCGCGTTGAGCAAGCGATAAAGCAGAAGCAGTGTGAGCGCGCCGATGAAGAGCAGCGGTTGGCTCGTGTCGGACTTAACCAGCATCCAGTAATGCAGCACGCCGCCGATGCCAGCGACGTAAGCGAGCTTGTGTAGTTTGTTCCAACGCTTACCGCCCAAGCGCTTAATCATGTTGTTCGTCGAAGTCGCGGCGAGCGGAACGAGCAGAAAAAAAGTAATCATTCCGATGGCGATGAACGGGCGCGCCAAAGTGTCCGAGACGATGTTCTTCACATTGAAAAACTTGTCGAACCAGAGATACGTGATGAAGTGCAGCGAGGCGTAGAAAAAAGCGTAGAGGCCGATCATGCGCCGAAACTTTACAAGCCAATTGTAACCCGTATACTTGCGCAGCGGCGTGACGCTTAAAGACAAAAGCAGAAAAACGAGCGTCAGCATTCCGGTCGTGTGCGTCACAAACTCAAGCGGATTCGCGCCCAAACGCCCGTGCGCCGCGTCCCACGAAAGCAACGTCAGCGGCACTAAACAATTAATGAAGACTAAGACTTTAGCAAACTTGATGTCCTGCACGCGGTCGGCCTTTCGATCAAAAATATCTTTTCAAATCCATGTTTGTGTAAAGGCTTGCGACTTGTTCGGCGTAGCCGTTGAATATACGTGTTTCCCGCATTCCGTACTCACCGATGCGCCGCTCGTTTGATTGCCTGCGCAGGTAGCCGATTTGCGGATTAACGTTCGAGTAAAATCCATATACATCAGGCGCGTAATCGCTCCATGTGGTCTTTGGCTCCGTGTCCGTCAAGCGAATTTTAACGATTGACTTAATGCTCTTGAAACCATATTTCCAAGGCACGACGAGACGCAATGGCGCGCCGTTTTGCGGCAGTAACGTTTCGCCGTAGATGCCGCTTGCGAGCAGCGTCAAAGGATTCATCGCTTCGTCCAGACGCAGGCCTTCGACGTATGGAAACGGAATTCCCGCGCCGTAGTAATTCGGCATTCGCTTTGGATCGGCGAGCGTAGCAAACGCCACATACTTCGCGCTCGATGTCGGCTCGACTTGTTCTAAAAGTTTAGCGAGCGGAAAGCCAACCCAAGGGATTACCATTGACCAGCCTTCGACGCAGCGGTGGCGATAAACGCGTTCTTCCGGCGGACTGAGGCGCAGGATTTCGTCCACGTCGTAAACTTTCGGCTTGTTGACAAGACCTTCGATTGCGACTGTCCAAGGGCGCGTGACGAACCCTTGCGCTTCTTCTGCGACGCCGCCCTTGTCCGTCGAAAATTCGTAGTAGTTATTGTAATTCGTGATGTCTTCAAACGATGTCAGCTTGTCGTTTGTCGCCCACGGCGGCGCAGGGGCGGCAGACTGTTTTTGCACGTCCGCGATTTTCACGCTCGGCCTAATGATGCGTGGCCGCACGGCAAATTTGCGATATAAAAGCCCCGTCGCCGTGGTGGTGGCGACGAGCGCGGCGGCCTTCATAAATGTGCGGCGCGCGATGTAAGTTTTCTGGTCTGTAATCTCGCTGCTTTTTATATCATCCGGTTTCTTTATCAGCATACGGGTTTCAGTCGCTTTTACTTCGATTCAATTTAACGCAGACTTTACGAATGCGCGCGTCTTTCGATTTTGTTCAGGCTTCCCTTATTTGTTCAAGTTAGAGTGCGTCGCCGCCGCTTTCGTTCGCCACAGATCAAATTAAACTTCGCCTTTAAGTCTTATGCAAACTTTTTTCGGCGCGGGGTGTTAATAATTTCCGTTGTGGAGCGTTTTATGTGTGGAGACGAAATGAAGGAGGACATCGTGCCAGCCGCTGCCGCAACCACCGCTCACGCCATTAAAGCGCCGGAAGCAATCGCTTATTCTTCAGGGAATGTAGAGGATCTATTTCGCGCGCACCATGAGCAAATTTTCCGCGCCGCGTATCGCATTACCAACAGCGTGACGGACGCCGAAGACGTGCTGCAAACGATTTTCCTACGCCTTGTGCGCCGCGAAGAACAGATGAATCTTGCGCCGAATCCGGGCAGCTATTTTCACCGCGCCGCTGTCAACGCCGCGCTCGATTTAATGCGCAGCCGCCAGCGCAACGCATCCGTTCCGCTTGATGAAGTTGAGCAAGACTTAATTGAGAATCCGCACACAGGGCCGGAAAATGTTCGCGCTAATCGTGAACTTCGCGTGGTTGTGCAGCAATCAGTGGCGCGGCTTGGACGGAGCGCGGCGGAAATGTTCGCCTTGCGTTATTTCGAGGGCTACGATAATCGCGAAATCGCACGAATGCTCGGCACGTCGCAAATGGTCGTCGCTGTCGTGTTGCACCGCGCACGCGTTAAAGTTCGCAAAGAAGTCGGCGAGTTTTTGGAGGTTAATCATGAAGCATAGCAATCATCATTCTGATCGTATGTTGGACGAAACGTTGGCCGCTATCCGCGACGAAGAAGTTGATGCGGCGACGATTGATCGTGCCGCCGAAAGAGTCTGGACGCGCATCGCTAGAAAACAGTCCGGCGTGCTTTCGTCAACTTCCACGCCTGCCAACGCAGCAGCCGTAGAGCCTTTGCCGCTTGATGCGCGCAGTCGCAGTTGCGCAGACTTCCAGCGCATGATTCCCGAATATCTCGGCAGACATTTACCGGAAGCGCGCCTGTTATTGTTTGAAGACCACACGCGCGAGTGTCTTGCCTGCCGCCGCGCCGTCAAACAAGTGCGCGAAGGAAAAGACTTGAGCGTGCCGACGATTAGTGCCGCAAGCAAAATACAAACTTTATCGGCAAGGAATCAGGCGCGCTATCAAGACGCATGGAAATGGGCGATTGCCGCTGCGTTTGTCGTAGCAGTCGGTGTCGCGGCGATGATGCTCGCGTCGCGCTTCTCTTATTCAAGCGAAGCGAGCGCGGCGAGTTTGCAATGGGCGAACGGAACGGTTTACAGAATCGGCGATGCGGAAAGCCGTGCGCTCAAAGTCGGCGAAGCGATTAAACGCAATGAGTGGATTCGCACCGCAAAGGATGCGCGCGCCGTCGTGCGTCTCGCGGATGGCTCGCTCGTCGAAATGAAAGAGCGCTCCGAATTTTCCGTCAGCGAGGCTGCTAAAGGCACAACGATTAATCTCACGCGCGGCGATGTGATCGTTCAGGCCGCAAAGCAACACGAACGGCATTTATACGTTTCGACAAACGATTGTCTCGTCTCCGTGACGGGCACGATCTTCGCTGTCGGCAACGGCACAAAGGGTTCGCGCGTGAGCGTCGTCGAAGGCGAAGTCCACGTCGATCAGGCAGGGCGCACCGGGAAAATTCTGCATTCCGGCGATCAAGCTTTGACGAACGCAAGCCTTGATCCTGTGCCAGTCAAAAATGAAATCTATTGGAGCCGCGACGCAGAACGTTACGCCGGACTCCTCACAGAATTCGCTTCTTTGCGCAAAGAATTGAACGAGCGTGTGCCGCGTCCCGGCGTGCGGTATTCCACCAGATTGCTCGATGCAATGCCTGCCGACACGGTGCTTTACGCGGCGCTGCCGAACTTAGGCCAGACGATCACGGAATCCTACAAAGTGATGCAGGAGCGCATTAACTCGAACGCGGCGCTACGCGAGTGGTGGGAGCGCAACGAGTCCTATACATCATCCGGGCGCGGCAAGCAGGGCATGAATGAGATTATCGAAAGAGTGCGCGCGTGGGGCACACGGCTTGGTGATGAAATTGCCGTCAGCGCTTCGATGAATGGACAGGGACAACCGCAGGGCGCGCTCGCACTCGCAGAGTTGCGCGATCCGGCTAACTTCCGCACGTTTCTTCAAGAGCAGATTAACGCGCTGCAAAGTGAAGAAGCGAAGTCTGAAACAATCGTTCGTATTATTGACGACCCGCTTTCGACAAGCGCCGCCGCAAGCGTCGCGCAACCTGCGAAGCGAAACGCACCGCCGCAAGTTTTCGTCTGGCAGCACGATGATTTAATCGCCGTCGCGCTCGATCTGCCGACGCTGCAAAAGCTCGCCACCGCGTTACAAAATCCTGCCGCTAATAACTTCACAGCGACACAGTTTTATTCGCGTATCAGTTCGCTTTATAAAGACGGCGCGGGGCTTGTCGTCGCCGCCGATCTGCAACGCATCGTGCCGCATTTGATGAACAATCGCGCCACACAAAATACGACGAGCAACAACAGTGCGGAAAATGAGCGCGGGCTGGAAGCGGCGCGGCAACTCGGTCTCTTCAACCTACAGGATTTCATTCTTGAGCAAAAAGAAACGAACGGAAAAACGCACTCGCGCGCCGTGCTTTCGTTTGACGACATGCACCACGGCATACAGTCCTGGCTCGCCGCGCCCGGCCCGATGGGTTCGCTCGAATACATTTCGCCGGATGCCTCTGTTGTCGCGGCCTTTGTCGTCAAGAATCCTGTCTCGCTGGTTGATGACCTGCTCGGTTCTTTAAAGACACTTGACCCGCAAGCCTTGCAGCACCTGAACGATTTCGAGCACGAGCACGCGATCAATTTCCGCAACGATTTCGCCGCACCGCTCGGCGGCGAGTTCGCTTTCAGCGTCGATGGGCCTGTGCTGCCGACGCCTTCTTGGAAAATGATTTTTGAGGTTTACGATCCGGCGCGTTTGCAAGCGACGTTTGAACAAGCGGTCGCGGAGTTGAATAAGTACGCGGCGCAGGAAAATCGCAAGGGTTTTGTGTGGGAGCGCGCCGATGCCGGAGCGGGACGCACGTTCTACACACTGCGCTCGATTGATTTCGGTATGGAAATAAATTACACGTTTGCGAACGGCTACATGATCCTTGCGCCGAGCCGCGCGCTCGTTGACCGCGCGCTGCGCTTTCGTGAATCGGGCGTCACTCTGCTTCACTCCACGCGCTTTGGGGCGGCTTTACCGCAAGATGGCAATGCTAATTTTTCGGCAATCTTTTATCACAACCTTGCGCCGTTAATTGAACCGCTCACGCAAACAATCGGAAGCAATCGTTTGCCGAAAGAGCAGGGCGAAGCTTTGAAATCATTGGCCGCATCCGCCGTGCCGACGCTCGCTTACGCGCGTGTTGAAAACGACGGAATCATCTTTGCGACGGACAGCGATGGTAACAGCCCGTTCGGATTGAGTCCGGCGACGCTGCTAGGGATTCCCGGCGCGTTCGGCATCGAACACATTCTGGAAGAGTCAATGAATAAACGGGGATCGCAGCCTTAGCGTGTGCCGCCGCATACAAATGAGTGAGGCCGAAGCGAAAAAAGATTAAACTGCGCGGACAATTTTAGCGTTACTCTTGATGAACGTCTTGACGAAACGAATCGTTACGAAAACGAAAGAGGTGAAAAGATGCGTGGACGATTGAGTGTTTTATTGTTTGTGGCGGCGCTGGCGACAACCGGCTGCGCGCGTATGATTGCCGGAGAATCGCAGCGCGGAGATCGGGATTTGAAAGAGCGCGACGAAATGCGGCAAAGCTATCAACTCTCAACGGGCGCACGCGTTGAAGTGGCGGGCATCAGCGGCGCGGTGAAGATTGAAACGGCGGACATTGACACGGCGGAAGTCTCTATCGTGCGCTATGCTGCAACACGCGCGGCGCTTGAGCATCACAAGATCACTGTCGAGCATTCGCCGACGAGCCTGACTGTGCATGGAGAAAAAAACGGCTCTTCCGTTCGCTCTATGCTCGCGCATCTTTTAACGCGCCGCGACGATGTGCGTCAGGAAGTAACGCTTAAATTGCCGCGCCGCGTCCAACTCGTCACCAACGGCGTCAACGGGCGCGTGACGATTGGCGAAGTTGATGGCGCGGTCGCAGTTCACGGCATCAACGGCCGTGTAGAAATCGCGCGGGCGTCGGATCACGCAGAAGTTTCCGGCGTTAACGGTGGCGTCACGATGACGCTCGCGCAACTTAGCGAACGCGGCGTTAAGATAAGCGGCGTCAACGGCGGCATCGAACTCCGTTTTGCCAATGATGCTAACGCGAGCTTTGAAGTTCATGGTATTAACGGCGGCGTTCATTCGGATGCACCAGACATCATTGTTGAGAAGGATAATGACAGATCAAACGTCACGGCGCGGATCGGCAAAGGCGGCGCGCCCGTTTCGCTCAACGGCATCAACGGCGGCGTGAGATTAACGCGCGCGGCAAATACCGAAGCGCGTTCAACTGAAAATGTGAACAAACAAACAAAGGAAACGGTTTCCGTTGCCGACGACGAGTCTAAGGAGGATGATGAATAATGACCTTGACAAAGCGAGTCGCGGGATTTTTGCGCGCCGGAAAAGCATCCTTCTTTGTTTATGTCTTTGCTCGGCGTTCGCGCTGCAAGGCTGCGCGCGTGTGGAAAGCGTAGTGCTTGGTCGCGTTGAAAATACAATCGAAGATCATGCGGTGGTGGTCACGGATTGCTACCGCATTGGCGAACAATCCGTCGAGACCGTCGAAAAATCTGCCGGTGGCGTGACTTATAAATATGCTCCGTGCCGTGATGCCGTGATCTTCATTAAGCGCGGCGAGTTGATCATCAACAACAAATCTTACGGCTTGCTTAACAAGCATGACGCGGTGACCGTCGATCATGGAAAAGTTTTGGTTAACGAGAAAGAAGCCGCAGAGATCGCCAGTAAATAGTTTGACGATGTTTGACTGATTCAACGATGTCCGCAACTACCGTAAAATCATTTATCGAGCTTGACGATTTAAGCGTCCAGTTCGGCAAGCGGGAAATTCTGCAAAACTTGCGCGCGTCTCTCACGGGGCGCGCCGTTGGTTTGCTGGGGCCAAACGGCGCGGGCAAAACGACGCTCATTCATACGCTGCTGGGGTTTCATCCGCCGTCGAATGGCACTGCGCGAATCTTCGGGCAGGACGTTAAAAACAGTACGAAAGAATTACGCTCTCTCGTCGGTTACATGCCGGAGCGCGATTCGTTCATTGCGGGAATGACGTGCGTGCATTTCGTGTCGTTGATGGCGCAATTATCCGGCCTGCCACAGTCTGCGGCACTCGAACGGGCGCACGAAGCGCTTTTTTACGTTGGCTTAGGTGAAGCTCGTTATCGCAAACTTGAAACGTATTCGCTCGGCATGAAGCAATTGGCGAAACTTGCGCAGGCAATTGTTCACGGGCCACAGTTGATAATTTTAGATGAGCCGACGAACGGGCTTGATCCGCCGACGCGCAAACGTATGATTGAATTAATACGCGACATACGCGACGGCGGTGCGGCGCACGTTCTGTTGTCTTCGCATCTTCTGCGCGATGTCGAAGAATGCTGCGAAGAGATTTTGATTTTGAAAAACGGGCGCGTGCAGGCACAGTGTGATCTGGAAGCGGAGCGCAAGGCTAATCGCAAATTTCTGGAAGTCGAAACGCGCGGCGACGCACAGGCATTCACGCGAGCCGTCAAAAGTTTGAATTGCGAGTATGCGCAAACGAGCGAGCGGCGTTTCAAGTTGGTGTTGCCGGAAAGCGTTGAAGTACGCGATTTGTATCGCGCGGCAACGGCTGGCGACGTTCAGATTCGACGTCTTGTGTACAAGCGCGATTCGCTCGAAGACATTTTCCTCAAGGCGATGGAGGACTAAAAAGCTTTGGCCGTTTACGAACATCGTTACAGGCGCTATGAAGGACAGTTGACGCCCGCTTGGTCGCGCTTTCTGGTGTTACCGCGTGATGCTTATGGCAGCATCTTTCAAACGAAATTCTTCGTCGCGTTCTTCGCGCTCTGCTTTATCTATCCACTCGTCGCAGCGATTCTGATTTACCTGCATCACAATGTCGGCGCGCTCGCGTTGCTCAAAGTCAATGTGAGCGAACTGCTTGTTATCAACGCTTCTTTTTTTGAGACGCTCGTGATTGTGCAGGGAACGCTCGCGTATTTTCTGAATCTGTTTATGGGGCCGTCGCTCGTTTCGCGCGATATGGCGAACAATGCGCTGCCGCTTTATTTGTGCCGCCCGTTTTCGCGCGCTGAATATGTGCTGGGCAAGATGAGCGTGCTGCTCATACTTTTGTCTGCGATTACTTGGATACCGGGACTGCTGCTTTTTTGCTTTCAAGCTTATCTGGAAGGCTGGAATTGGTTCGCCGGTAATCTATGGATCGCGTGGGCGATTTTTTTCGGAAGCGCAATCTGGATTGTCGTGCTGGCGCTGTTAGCGCTCGCTGTGTCTGCGTGGGTCAAGTGGCGAGTGGCGGCGGGCGCGGCGTTGCTCGCGCTCTTTTTTGTTCCGCCGGCCTTGAGCGAGGTAATCAATCATCTGTTCCTAACGCGGCTCGGCAGTTTGATTAATGTGTCGAGAGTAATCGGGCAAGTATGGGCGGATTTGTTCGGCAACTTTCAGCGCAACTCTGGACGCTACGCTAATTGGCGCGCGCGCGACGGCATCGCTTTGATGGAGCCGCCGTTGTGGGCGAATGTCGGTGTACTGCTGTTGCTGTGCGCGTTCTGTTTGTTTCTGCTCGTGCGAAAAATTAAAGCTTACGAGGTGGTGCGCTGAAGATGAGCACGAGCACAAACAGCACCCTCGACAGTGCAATTGTCTTCGATAATGTCTCGAAATTTTACGGCGAGATACTCGGCGTCAATCGCGTTAACTTACGCATCGCGCCGGGCATCACGAGTCTTGTCGGGCCGAACGGATCGGGCAAGACAACGCTCATGAATTTAATGACGGGACTCTTGCAGCCGACGCGCGGGCAGATCAGCGTGCTCGGACTCGCGCCAAACGAACCCGAACAACTTTTTCGCAAGATCGGTTACTGCGCGCAGTTCGATTCATTTCCGCGTGGCATGACGGGTCACGAATTCATCAAAGCTTTTCTTTCCGTGCATGGCTACGCGCGCGCGGAATCTGAAACTTTGACGGAGCGTGCGATTGAGCGTGTCGGACTGTCGGATGCGGCGAAGCGAAAAGTTGCAGGCTACAGCAAGGGAATGCGGCAGCGCGTGCGGCTCGCGCAGGCGATTGCGCATGAACCGCAAGTGCTGGTGCTGGACGAGCCTTTGAACGGGCTTGATCCGATGGCGCGCGCCGAGATCATAGAGCTTTTCCGCGAGTTAGCGAGCGAAGGTTTGCACCTGATTCTGTCGAGCCACATTCTGCACGAAGTGGACATGATGAGCGATAGCGTCGTGCTGCTTAATAACGGCTACGTTGTCGCTGAAGGAGAAGTTCGCGGCGTCCGCGATGAAATCGAAGAGCATCCGATGCAGATTCTTGTGCGGTGCCATCGCCCGCAAATTCTGGCCGCGCGCGTGTTCGAGAGCGATGCAACGGTTGAAGCGCGCATACACCATGATCGGCAGGGGCTGTTCGTGAAGACGCGCGACGCGGATCGCTTTTATTCGCTGCTCAATCGTATTGTGCTTGAAACGGATATTGGGCTTGAATCTGTGACGCCGGTTGATGATGATTTGAGCGCCGTGTACGGTTATTTGATTAACGAAGGGAGCGGCACGAGCGTATGAGTTCGACGACGAATGCTGTGGTGGCGCGCGATGCGGAACGTCCAGCGATAAGCAATACGCGCGCGCGTCGCGTGCGGCAAATTTTGGCGATCATGCGTTTGGAAGTGCGCAAGAATTTTTTCAGTCGCCGCGCGATTCTCATGTACCTTCTGGCGCTTGTGCCCGTCTTGATTGTTGCGTTGATGGCGTTGACGCTCACGCTGCATCCGCCGGACGGTGATGAGTGGCGCGACGCGGCGGCAAACAATTCTTTGTTTTCGCTTCTGTACGAAGGCTTGTATCAAGCGTTAATTTTGCGGACGATTGTTTTTTTCGGCTGCGCTTGGATTTTTATGAATCTGTTTCGTGGCGAAATAATTGATCGAAGTCTGCATTACTATTTTCTCGCGCCGGTGCGCCGCGAAGTGCTCGTCGTCGGTAAATATTTGTCTGGACTGTTAACAGCCGTTGTACTCTTTACGGCGACGACTTTGCTCACGATGTTTTTTCTTTATTTGCCGCGCGCACGTTCCTTTAACGAAAGCTATTTCGTCAACGGGCCGGGACTTAAATATGCGCTCGTATATGCGGCGATCACAGCTTTGGCGTGTCTCGGCTACGGCGCGATTTTTCTGCTCATCGGATTATTCTTTCGCAACCCGATTCTTCCGGCGCTCGTCGCTTACGGTTGGGAGTGGATCAACTTTTTGCTGCCGCCGATCTTAAAGAAAATCAGCATCGTGCATTATCTGAACTCGCTTGCGCCCGTGCCGCTCGCGGAAAAGAGTCCGTTCGCAGTGCTCGCCGAACCGACGCCCGCTTGGATTGCCGTGCCCGGATTACTGCTTGTGACTGCGCTCGCGCTCTTCATCGCCAGCCGCCGCATACGCCGCATGGAAATCAGGTACGGCGGCGATTAATTGTCGGGTTTTCATAAACTCCTTTGCGCATTGCCGCGCGCCTAAAGGCTGAATTACAATCTGCTTTCATCATGAGCAGAAAACTTTTCCTATTCACAGCGCTTCAACGCTTCTTCATTTTCACTTCGTTACTCGGCACGCTGATTCTCGCTAACGCCGCGTCGCTTCACGCGCAAACGAATCAAACTTCGGCGGCGAATCCGTATTCAACGCAGTTGCTCGCCGACTTGAAACGGATTCAAGCGGCGGCGCTCGAAAGCGATTACGCTTACAAGCAAGTCGCGCATTTGACGAACAACATCGGGCCTCGTCTGAGCGGATCGGCGCAAGCGCAGGCGGCAGTTGAATATGTCGCAAACGAATTGCGCCGCATCGGTCTCGACGTGCAGCTTGAAAAGGTGATCGTGCCGCACTGGGTGCGCGGCGTGGAGACGGGCGCGCTTGTTGAGTTTCCGGGACAAGCGCCGGGCACGACGCAGAAAGTTATCTTGACGGCACTCGGCGGAAGCGTCGCCACACCGGCGGGTGGAATCACTGCGCCCGTCATTGTCGTCAATAATTTTGATGAACTACGAAGCCTTGCGCGTGAGCAAGTCGCGGGCAAGATCGTGCTCTTCAATTACCGCTTTGATGAGCAGATGGCGCAGCAAGGGTTCGGCGGCGAAGCTTACGGGCAGGCGGTTGCGTATCGCGGTGGTGCGCCGAGCGCTGCGGCGCGCATGGGAGCCGTCGCCGCGCTCGTGCGTTCCGTCGGCGGCGCTGAATATCGTTTGCCGCACACAGGCGCGACACGTTACGCGAAAGACGCGCCCGAAATTCCAGCCGCCGCCGTCACCGCCGAAGATGCAGACTTGATGGCGAGTCTCACAACTGAAGGACAGGTGCGTATGCGTCTGACTTTAACGCCGCAACGTTTGCCGGACGCGGTTAGTTACAATGTCATCGGCGATTTGAAAGGCAGCGAGCACCCGGAACAAATCGTGATCGTCTCAGGTCATCTCGATTCATGGGATTTAGGGACTGGCGCGATTGATGATGCGTCCGGCGTCGGCGTCGCGATGCAGGCGGCGCAGCTTTTGAAACAACTTAATCTGCGTCCGAAACGTACCCTTCGTGTTGTCGCGTGGATGAACGAAGAAAACGGTGTTGCGGGCGGCAGAGCATACGCGGAGAATCACAAAGCGGATGTTGCTAACCACATCGCTGCCATTGAATCCGATCTCGGCGCAGGCCATCCGCTTGGCTTCGAGTTGAAGGGCAAGCCGGAAGCGTTGCGGCTGCTCGCGCCCGTCTCAATGATACTGCAAACATCTGGCGCGGGACTTTCAAAGCTTGTCGAAAGCACAGAGACGGACATCACGCCCTTGGCTAATCTGGGCGTGCCCGCGTTTGGTATCTGGCAAGACAGCCGCACGTATTTCAATTACCACCACACCGCCGCCGATACGCTCGATAAAGTGAAACCGCGTGAATTAGCGGAGAACGCCGCTGTGATGAGCGTGCTGGCTTACGCACTTGCGAATCTGCCGCAAACGCTTCCTCGTTGAACATGGTCGTTAATTTGACCGAAAGCTGTCACTCATTCTGACCGGGTAAAGTCAGAGGGCTTCGTGAGCAGACTTATTCTGTGCATAGGTAATTCAATTAAATCACCTTTTGACGGCGTAGCGGCGCGTGGTATGAAGCTTGCTATAGCATTCGCGTGCCCGTGTGCGCGGGCATTGTCCAACTCGCTTAATAATGATTCGGACAAAGCGTTAGAGCCAATATAGCCAATGCCGTGACACACAACGGCGATCTTGCCCATCTCTCAAACATCTCGAAATGAAAAGGCCTTGCTAACGCATCGCGTGGCAGCAATTCGCCTGACTACGGTAACTCTCGCGAGCATAGCGCGCTTTGCCGTCTCCCACTATCCGGTCTCTCTGGCGCAAGGACAGCCATAACATTAGTGCGAGCAGGAATACAGAGGGCTGGATGTCGGCCATAACCAAACAAAGATATGTCGCGCCATACATGTGGCTGATCGGCTGCCTCGGCGCAGTCGTCGTCGCTGTCTCTGTCGTCAAACTCCCCGTGGCGCAGCTTGGCTGGCGCTTTCTGCTGCTGGCCGCCATCACCCTCGTTGTCAGTTCGCGCGCCGCCGTCAAACTTCCGCGCGTCAATACCAACGTCACCGTCTCCGACACTTTCATCTTCCTGACGCTACTGCTTTACGGCGGCGAAGCGGCGATTCTGCTTGCCGCCGCCGAAGGCATCATGTCCGGCCTGCGTATCAGCCGCAATCAGGTCACGATTGCCTTCAACGCTGCTGTGATGGCCTGCTCAACCTTCGCTACAGTGTGTGCCGTGCATCTCGTCTTCAACTCTTCAACCAACGTGCCGGGCACTAAGACCACGATCACTGTGTTGATGCTCGGCACGATGGCGCTCGTGCAATACGTCTTCAACACAGGAATCGTCGCCATCGGCCTTGCCTGCAAAATAGATCAACCGATCTGGCAAACGTGGACGAAGCATTACATGTGGACTTCGATCACTTATTTTGCGGGCGCATTGGCTGCCGGATTGATCTACAAATCTTTTGATACGGTTGGCTTTTACGCGCTGCTTGTCGCTGTGCCGATCATCTCCATCGTTTATTTCACGTACCACAAATATCTGGAAGACATCAAAGCGACCTCTGCGATTGCGGAACAGTCCGAACGCGAACGCCGCGAACAGGCCGAGCGCCATGTCGAAGAACTCAATCTCTACATCGAAGAGCAGCGCCGCATCAGCCATGCTCTTCAGCAAAGCAAAGAACGCTTTCGTCAAGCGGCCTTTCACGATGCGCTGACGGGTTTGCCCAATCGCACGTTACTGATCGATCATCTGAAGCTCGCCATAGAGCGCGCGCGCCGCCGTGAAAGTCATCTTTTCGCAGTGCTTTTTTTAGACCTCGACCGCTTCAAAAATGTCAACGACAGTCTCGGCCATAATATCGGCGATCAACTCTTGATCGCCATTGCACGTCGTATCGAAAGTTGCCTGCGCCCGACGGATACAGTGGCACGTCTGGGCGGCGACGAATTCGCTATTCTGCTCGACGGGTTGGACGATACCACAAACGCCGTGCACGTCGCCGAGCGTATTCAGGAATCTTTAATGCAGTCCTTCGATTTAAGCGGGCACGAAGTTTATACTACGACGAGCATCGGCATCACCTTGAGTTCGACACATTACGAGCAGCCGGAGAATCTGTTGCGCGACGCGGATACGGCGATGTATCGCGCTAAGGAGAACGGCAAAGCGCGCTACGAACTTTTCGACACAGTGATGCACTCGCGCGCCGTCGCCCTGCTGACCTTGGAGAATGATCTGCGCCGCGCCGTCGAACGCCATGAATTTCAGGTTTACTACCAGCCGATCATCATGCTGGAGACACGTGAAATCGCCGGTTTTGAAGCGCTGATCCGCTGGAATCATCCCGCGCGCGGTTTCGTTTCGCCCGCAGAGTTTATTCCGCTCGCCGAAGAAACGGGTTTAATTTTAGAGATCGGCCAGTGGGTCTTGCGCGTAGCCTGCCGCCAGATACAACAATGGCAGCGGCTCGCGCCGACTGCGAAGCCTTTGACAATGGCCGTCAATCTGTCCGGCAAACAGTTCAAGCAGCCGGACATCATCGAACAAATCAAAAATACTTTGCAGGAAACGAATTGCGATCCGCGCACTTTGAAATTAGAGATTACAGAATCGGCCGTGATGGAGAACGCGGAGGCTGCCACACAGATGCTCACACAATTGCGCGACCTCGGCGTGCAAATCAGTATCGACGATTTCGGCACAGGTTACTCTTCGTTGAGCTACCTGCACCGCTTTCCCGTCACGACTTTGAAAATTGATCGCTCGTTTATCGCTAGAATGGGCGCGGGCGACGAGAATTCCGAGATCGTCCGCACGATTATGACGCTCGCCATGAATCTCGGCATGGATGTTGTCGCTGAAGGAGTCGAAACCGAAGAGCAGCTAAGGCAACTCACAGCGCTCAAATGCGAATACGGTCAGGGTTATTTATTCTCCAAAGCGGTGGATGCGAAAGCTGCGCAGGCGCTCTTGCAGGAACGCGCATACGGACAGGCGAAAGCGCCGTACATTGTGCGCGAGGCGATGTTCATGCCCGGCATCGAGCCGCCGCACATCAATTAATAGGCCGCGCATGAAGGCCGTTTTGTAAGCATCGTGCGAATCGCTTGACGCAAGCATTGACCGCTTAAAAAGCGTCGCAAAAATTAAAAGGGTCAACGACGCCCTCGCTACGTCGTTGACCCTTTGTCACATCCTTCTCATCCGCATTGGGGGAAAGATGCGATTCGGCTGCGCACTCTAGCACCAAACATTTTGTCTGGCAAGAATTAATTCCTAAATTTGAAACGATAGGCGAACGCTTCGTTACAGCGCGCCTGAGACATCAAAACGCCGCGAAGCTAACGCATCAAGCTTCGCGGCGCTTCGTATTGTTTAAACGGCGGCGTGTCTATTACTCACGGGCAGGCCGCGCATGGCGTCGACCATTATTGATTCATGTTGCCGCTCATATTGCCGCCTGACATGTTGCCATTCATGTTGCCGCCCATGCTGCCGCCACGATGCTTGCGATGCTTGCGATGCTTGCGGTGTTTGCGATGACGACGTCCAGACATGCTGCCGCCACTCATGTTGCCACCCGACATGTTATCGCCCGACATATTGCCGTTGCTCATATTGCCGCCGGACATATTACCGCCCGACATGTTGCCGTTCTGCGCGAAGGCGAATGTGCTGAGGCACATCACAAGCGCCAGAACAAATGTAAGTTTTTTCACGATGATCTATTCTCCCGAAGCTGCACAAGGATTTGGTAAAGCAATAACTTTTTACGCCAATTCGCGTGGAGAGTCAATGTTTATTGCGACAATTTCACTCTTCACATATAAGACGGCGCGCTGTTATCACATACCAGCAGAGCGTCTGCCTTAGCTGAATTGGTGCGCCGCAGCTTCCGCCGACTCCTTACAGTCCTTAGTCAATCTCCGCTGCGACCTGCGTTACGCCTGCAACTCGCCGGAGATTCTCTTGCACATGGCGACATGCTCTTTGAAAGTGGCGAGCGGGAACACATATAAAAGGATATTATTTCGGATTGTTACCGGATGCGTTTGAATCTCTCTGAAGAGTAACTTTCAGACGCCGGATAAAATTTCAAAAATGGCCTTTAACTTTCCCCTTGCATACGTCTCTCCGTCGCTCTCATAGAGTGACTTTGACAAAGGCGATAGAGATGTCTAAATTTGTGAAGTTGCACGACCCGCCGGAGAATCAGTTGCTCGCCGCGTTGCCCGCTGAAGAACGAGAACGCCTCGCGCCTCATTTAGAGCAGATAACTTTCTCGCTCGGCGACGTTATTTATGAATCCGGCGGACATCTTGATTACGCGTATTTTCCGACAGACTCTACCGTATCTCTGATCTACATTTTGGAGAATGGCATAAGCGCCGAGATAGGCTTGGTGGGCTATGAGGGAGTAGTCGGCATCGCGTTGTTCATGGGCGGCGAGACGATGCCGAACCGTGCGGTAGTGCAGAGCGCGGGCAGCGCGCTCAGATTGAATGCGCGTGCGATGCGAGCGGAATTCATGCGGGGCAGGATGTTCCAACAATTGTTGCTGCGCTATATGCAGGTGTTCTTTACGCAAGTCTCGACCATCTCCGCCTGTAACCGCCTTCACTCCGTCGAACAACAACTCTGCTGTACATTGCTGTTGAGCCACGACCGTGCGCGCTCGAACAAGCTTATGATGACGCATGACCTGATCGCCAACATGTTGGTTGTGCAACGTAAAGGGATTACGATGGCTGCCGGACGGCTGCAAGAGCGCGGGTTGATCTCTTACGTGCGCGGCACAATCACGATCCTTGATCGGCAAGGCTTGGAACAGGCCGTCTGCGAGTGCTACCGCGTCGTCAAAGATGAGTACGACCGTCTGCTCGGTTAGCACATCTTCAACTGGCACAATTGAATTTGCCTAGAGCCGGTGGTGTGCGCCCGTTGTCCGTCGTCTGTTCTTGAAGGCACAATAGAATAATTCTTCGAAGGAGTTGTGTGGTTTTGTTATGAATGTAAGCACGCCATATGTGCCGCAGCCGGAAGACATGGAACCGCGCTGGCCTGCGCTGGTCGCGCTGCTGGCGGTCGGCGGCGTGTACACGTCGTTGCCCGCTTCGATGTTCATCGGCCCGCGTTGGCTTGTGCCATTGATCGTCGCGGCACTGCTTGTGCCGACGGTGATTTCTCATCAAAGCGGCAATTATTCTTTGAATCACTTGTTTGGACTCATCGCTAACGGCTTCGTCACGGTGGCGTTGGTTGTGTCGCTCGCGCTGCTCATACGTGCGCTGCCCGCGCACAGGGAAGCGCCAACCGCGCTACTGCTTTCCGCCGCCGCTTTATGGTTCACAAACATTCTGGTCTTCGCTTTGTGGTACTGGCGGCTTGATGCGGGCGGGCCGAACAAACGCGATCTACGCGCGATCCATTTGAATGGCGCGTTTCTGTTTCCGCAAATGACTCTGGACGACGAATCGCGCGCGGCGATGGGCGCGCAAGGTTGGTCACCGGAGTTCATTGATTATCTTTTTCTCGCCTTCAATACGAGCACCGCGCTGTCGCCGACGGATGCACCGGTGCTATCGCGCTGGGCGAAGGGATTGATGATGTTACAGGCGTCGATTTCGCTGACCGTCATCGTGTTGCTCGCCGGACGCGCCGTCAATATTCTCTGACGCAGCAATCTTCACAAAAACAGTTCAGGTATGTTATAGACGCATTTTGCCTTTGCAACTTCAAACCATTCGGCGTTAATGCTTATGAGGGTTATTCAAGTAGTCTCCTTTAAGCTGTGAAAAATCGGTTCCGGTAGAAGCGAGATGCTTGTCGAACCGCACGATTCTTTAGCAACTAGCGATGCACAAACGTAAATCTCCATTGTTAATAAAAACATGGCGCGTCGCCTGCGCGTGTACGCTCGCATTCGCACTGCTCGCGTCGAGCAGTTGTTTGCCGCAACCGCAGACGAACGCAGGTGGGCGCACGATTACCGTCTACGGTTTTTCCGTGATGAAAGAGTCGTTGGAGAAAGCGATCTTCCCAGCCTTCGCCGCGAAATGGAAGCAGGAGCACGGCGAGGAAGTGCGCTTCAATTCTTCGTTCGCCGGATCGGAGACGGTGACGAATCAAATCTTACAGGGAGTTGGCGCAGACGTTGCCATTCTCTCCATCGAGCGCGACGTTGATCGCTTGCAACTGGGCAAAGCGGTCACGTCCGATTGGCGCGCGCTGCCAAATCGCGGCATCGTCAACAAAACGCCGTTCGTCATTATCGTTCGCAAAGGCAATCCAAAGAACATCAAAGATTTCAATGACCTTGCCAAGCCGGGAGTTAAAATTGTTCATCCAGACCCTGTGAGTTCCGGCGGCGCGCAGTGGTCTGTGCTCGCGATTTATGGTTCGGAGTTGAAAAAAACGGAAGCGCAAACAGGCACACCGGACGAAGCCCGCGCACTCAAAACACTGCAAGCCATCTGGCGCAACGTAATTTCAACGCCCGGCTCGGCGCGCGAGGCGCGCACGCAGTTTGAAACGGGCTTCGCCGACGCGCTCGTCACCTACGAACTCGAAGCATTGCAGATGAAGGGAGTGAACGCGCCCATTGAAATCGTCGTGCCCGAAGCGACGATCTTCAGCGAACATCCGGCGGTCGTGATTGACCGCAGTGTGACACCGGAAGAGCGCCCGGTCGTTAACGCCTTTATGCAATATTTGTGGAGCGACGAGGCGCAAGCTGCGTTCGTTAAATATCATTTCCGCGCCGCGACAAATGATTCGCTGAACGACGCCAACAAAGGATTCGCGCAAATCAAACTGCCGTTCACCGTCGATTATTTCGGCGGCTGGAACAAAGCGTACCCGGACGTAATCGAAAAGGTTTGGCGCAACAAAGCGCAGAGAGCAAAGTGGTAAAGCATTGGTAATGTACTTAATGGTAAATAGAGAAATGGTTTACGTCATGTCTGTTTACTATTCACGATTGACCATTTACCCTCTTGAATTATGAGCGCGACTCTTTCATCTATGCGCCACGTGCGCGGCTTCGATGTTGTGCGGCCTGTGAGCATCGCGACGATGGTGGCAATCATGCTGCCGCTCATACTGTTGCCGCTCGCTTCGATTTTTATCTTCGGCACGAGCAAAGGTCTCGGCGCATTCTGGGCTGCTTTAGTTGCGCCGGAAGCCATCTTCGCGCTTCAGCTTTCGATGGTGACAAGTTTTTGGGCGACTGTTTTCAACGTGATCTTCGGCCTCTTTGCCGCTTACGTGACGGCGCGCTATAACTTCTGGGGACGCAACGCCTTGATCGTCACTATCTCGCTGCCAACGGCGATTCCAACTGCCGTCGCAGGCTTCGCGCTATTGCTGTTGTGGGGGCCTTACGGCGTGCTCGGACGACTCTTAGCGCCAAATGGCGTGCAGGTAATGTTCACAGGTTACGCAATTATTCTCGCCAACATCTTCGTGACGTTTCCGCTCGCCTTCGGCGTCATCAAACCTGTTTACGATACGATGAGCCGCTCGCTCGAAGAAGCTTCCGCGACCATCGGCGCGACGCGTTGGCAAACTTTCTGGTACGTCACGCTGCCTTCCTTGCGCGGGGCGATTGTGACGGGCGCGCTTTTGACGTTTGCGCGTGCTGTCGGCGAATTCGGTTCAACGATTCTCGTTTCCGGCAATCTCGCATTGCGCACGCAGACCGCGCCGCTTTACATTTTCTCGAAGTTCAACGAAGGGCAGGTTGAAGCCGCCAACGCCGTCGCCATCGTGCTCGCGCTTTTTTCCTTCGTCATTTTCAGCATACTGTTTTTTGCACGTGATTGGTTAGATACAGAGTAAAGCGGTGTTGATATGCTCCCCAAAGAATCCGACATCATCCCGGCAGGAAACGAAGCTGCTTCAGAGGCCGCCGCAACGCCTTCAATCGAGCGCATAGTTGCCGCCAGCCTGCGCAGCATTAGCAAGAGTTTCAAGGGAACGAAAGTTTTAGAGGACATCAATTTCGATGTTGCGGAAGGCGAATCGCTTGTCTTGCTCGGCGCATCCGGCAGTGGCAAGACGACGATCTTACGCGTGGTTGCAGGGCTTGAAGAACCGGATACGGGAAGCGTCATACTGCACGGCGTTGATGTGACTGAGATGCCTGCGCGCGAACGCGGCGTCGGCGTTATCTTTCAATCCTACGCGCTGTTCCCGCGCATGACCGTCGAACAAAACATTGGCTACGGTTTGCGCATACGCGGGCGCGGACGCGGCGAAATAAAGGAAGCGGCGGATCGCCTTGTCGCGCTCGTGCATCTCGAAGATCACCGCACGAAATATCCTTCGCAGCTTTCCGGCGGGCAACAGCAACGCGTCGCCATTGCGCGCACGCTCGCTTACAAACCGCAGGTGCTGCTCTTCGATGAACCCTTCGGCGCGCTCGATGCGCAGACACGCGTGCGCCTGCGCCGCGAAATTCGCCTGCTGCTCAAGGAAGTTAAAGTGTCTGCGATTTTTATTACGCACGATCAGGAAGAAGCGCTCGAACTAGGAGACCGCATCGCCGTGCTGAACGCCGGGCGGCTCGAACAAATCGGCACGCCCGACGAAGTTTACAATCGGCCTGAAACGGAATTCGTCGCGACATTCTTAGGCGCAGCGAATCTATTGCTCGGAGTCGTCAACGGCGACAAAGTCGAAGTCGGCACCGTCGCCATTCCCTTCAAGGAAGAGAGGCGTTTGCGGGACGGGCAGGCCGTCAAACTCATCTTTCGCCCGGAAGATGTCGTGTTGAGTGAGTCTGGAGCATTGCCGGAAGGAGCGCGCCGCTTAACGAACGGCGTCATCGAAGAGATTAGTTTCGTGGGCGCTTACGAACGATTGACGCTGCGTTTAGACCTGACCACGCGGCAACCCGCAGAGAATGAGCCGCTGCTTTATACGGTCACGATCAACACGCCGGAACGCATGACGGGCGTTCCCATTATCGTCACGCGTCCGAAGCCGGAAGCCGCCGCGCTGCGTCGCAAAGTCGGTGATCGCGTCGCCGTCGGTCTCACGTCCTATCGAGTGATTCCCAACTACACGCTCGCCACCGAACGCGCCAGCCGCGCCTTTGATACGCAAAGAAAGAATGGATGAACGCGGAGCGATGTGTGATGAATTAAAATAGAAGACGTAACTATTCAGGTGTGCGGCTAAACTTAGCCGCATCAATGGTTTAAGCATATCACTTCCCGCCTGCGTTTTCAACATTCCTTGCCTTTTTCCTGAAAGTTTTATATTTTATTGGAAGTTTTATATGTTTCTTAGTGTTTGCTTTCTGCTATCAAACAAGCCCTCAGGGGCAAACTATTCTCTTTGAGCAATTATTTGAAAACAATCTGCTGTCACAAAAAAGGTGCTGGCGGTGTTTTTAAGTAAAGTCTATATTGCAACTTTTATGAATTCTTATGAAAAATATAAAAAAAACGATTAGCATTTTTTTTACAATTTCACTTTTTGCTATTTTACTTGGACAGGCAGCGTATTCACAGAATCTGAATAATACGGGCGAAGTGCAAGCTCAAGATATACGAGATAACGGTTTATTCGCCAAATTCTATCAACCCGCCGCGAGCGGCGAACGCCCCGGCGTTATAATCATCGGAGGTTCGGACGGCAATTTACTTTCTAACAAAGCAAAGGAGCTTGCAGCAAACGGTTATCCGGCATTGGCACTCGGTTATTTTGGCAAAGAAGGGCTGCCTTCAAACTTGGAAGAAGTTCCGCTCGAATACTTTTTCAAAGCCATCGAATGGCTAAGAAAGAAACCGGGCGTTGACCCGAATAAAATTGTCCTCATCGGAAGTTCGCGTGGCGCGGAAGCGGCTTTGCTGGTCGCCTCTAAAAACCGTAAAGTAAGAGGCGTTATCGGTTATGTCCCGGGATACGCCGCTTTCGGAAACCTGCGACGCAGTTTGAGCCAACCGGAGAAACCGGGGTGGACATTCAAAGGCAAACCAGTTCCATACCTGTCCGGTAACACATTACCGGAATTTGATACTGCCAATCAATTGCGGGAGAATCGTGTGGATGAAGCCGAAGTAAAGCAAACGATGATAAAGGTCGAGCGAATAAACGGTCCAATTTTGTTGTTTTCGTCCAAAACCGACAAGATATGGCACAGTACCGCAATGTCCGATGCCATTATCAAAAGGCTAAAAGCCAAAAGATTTAGATTTCCCTACGAGCATATCAGTTATGACGATGCCAGCCACATTATCTTAGGGAAAGCCCCCGTCCGCATCAAACTGCCCGACAATTCAGAATTTTATTTTGGCGGAACAGAGGAAGGAACAGAAAAAGCCCGTAAAGACTCTTGGAAACAAGTTTTACTTTTTCTCGACAAATTCAGAACAAAAACTGAAAGTCCTAAGCAAGAATAGAATTACCATTATTGTTGTTTGAATTTTGACGATAATGCTCCAGATAGCTTTCACCCATTGGAAGCATAAAATTGGGGAACCGCCATTTTATGCTTCCAATCACAAATCTGCTTACTACCTGAATAGTTACTAGAAGACAAGCCCCGCCTATTTACTTCATTAGATGGCGATCAAGAAAGCTGCTGGCAGCGCGATAAGCTTCGAGCCAGTGCGCGTGCGTGAGAAAGTCGTGGATTTCGTCCGGGAAAATAAGTTGCTCGAATTCGACGTGTTGTGCGCGGAGTGCTTCTACTAGATTCACCGTTTCATTGAAGGGCACGTTACGATCATCGTCGCCGTGAATCAACAGCACCGGCGAGCGCCAAGTCTTCACAGAAGCCATCGGCGAAGATGCGAAAGCGAGACGCGCCGCTTCCTGCTGCTTGGACGGATCATACGCGTTGACGAAATTTCTGATGACTATATTCCAATTATGCACGCCGTGAAAATCTACTCCAGCGGCGAATAAATCAGACGCGCGCGCGAGTCCGAGCGCCGTCAAATAGCCGCCGTATGAGCCGCCCCACAAACCTATGCGTTGCGGATCAACGTCTGCGCGGCTGCGCATGTAAAGTCCCGCGCCGAGCACGTCGTTGAATTCGCTCGCGCCCGTCGCGCCGTAGTTCAAAGCTTCCCGAAACTCCATCCCGTAGCCGATGCCGCTGCGATAGTTGACAGAAAGCACAACGTAGCCGCGACTCGCCAGATATTGATTCATCGCATAGGAATTGTTGTAGTAATACATGTAGTGCCAGCCCAAGAGCATTTGTCTACGCGAACCGCCATGAAAAAAGATTACTGCCGGATGCGGTTCGTTCGCGTTTGTGCGTGCGGGCAGAAAAAGTTGCGCGTGAATCTTCATGCCGTCGGCGCTTGTAAAAACAATTGGCTGCGGTTCGACGAGCGCTTCGGCGGGAAAGTCTGACGGGATCGCTTCGGCTGCAAGATCATGCGGCGTTGCGGAATTTGTGATGATCGCCACACGCGCCGGCCTTCGCGCATCCGAATGCAGATAAACGACGCTGCGATTATCGCTTGTGGCAACGGGCTTCCACTCGATGCCGCTACCGCTTGTGACGAATTGCGGCGCTGCGCCCGCGACGGCGACACGCCAGATGTGACGCCGGTCAATGTCTCCCTGATTCGAGGAATAGATAACCTCGCGCCTGTCTGGGGCGAGCGAGACGTGTTCGACTTCAAACTCGCCCGGTGTCAAAAGCAACGCCTTGTTTTGTCGTGCATCAGTCGAAGCCGAAACCGAATACAAATGCGTCCAGCCGTCTCTCTCCCAGGGAAAAACAATTCGATCATTCGCACCCCAGAACATTTGATCCTCTGCTACTACGTTGCGAAACACGCTGCCGCGTCCTTCGTCCGCGCGCCATATTTCGCGCCCGTTTCCCGTTCCGACATCGGCCACGCGAATTGACCAAGGCTGCGTCGCGCGTTTAGGGCCGAACGTAAAAGCTTCGCTCGATGTCGGAATGCGCAAAAAGGCAATTCGTTTGCTGTCCGGCGACCAGATTGGTTCGCCGTCGCGGTCAACGCTTGCATCCATGTAACGCAAGCTCTTCGCCGCCACGTCGTACACGCCGATGAAGCGGTGATTGCCGCGATTGCTGACGAACGCCAACTTTGAGCCGTCCGGCGACGGGCGCAACGATTCACTTGATCCTCTAGCGTTGACTAACTGCGCTGGCTTGTCGCTGCCGTCAATCTTCACAGACCAGATTTGCTTTTTGTTTATAAAAACAATGCTGCCGCCTTTTGGAGAGACGGCGGGCGAATGGCCTTCCGCAAGTTTGCGCGGCTCGCTTTTACCGTCGGCAGCGACGATCCAGATAAACTGTTCGACGCCTTCGGGACGGCTACGCGGATTCGGATTGTCGCCGGAATTTTCAAAGTCCCCGCCGCGCACAAAGACGACGAAGCGTGCGTCAGGCGTCCAGCATAATTCCGCGATCTCCTGCCCGTCGTCTTCACTGTAAGATGTCAGAGCACGTCCTTTGTACGCTGGCGATTCGGCGATCCAGACATTACGCGCGCCACGTTCATTCAGTACCCACGCGGCCTTACCGCCCTGCGGCGCGGCCACCAGATCGGAAGGAAAAGCCGCGCTCGTTACCTGCTCAAGCGTAAAAGATTTCTGCTGCGCCGTAACGCGCGACGGATCGCACAATACGCATACGAACAGCGCGACGAGAAAGAAAGATTTTTTCAAGAAAGCAACTCCTTCGAGACAAAATGAAAGATACGCTTCTATACCAAATCAAGCCGCGAAGCAACGATTTCTTTGCGCTCATCAATGCCTGTTCCGTCGTTCAATCCGTAAGTCAGCCCGCTTGCCGGATCGCTTCGCACACTGCAAATAACTTTTGCCAAATTCGCATCATACAAACTTAAAGCGAACCTGCTCATCCGGTAAGACTGCTATTCTCTTTATCAACTTCGCGGCACACAGCTTGATTGAATATTTCGCGCAGGCAGCAAGTTTCCGACATAGAATGAGGAGTAAGATGGCGCGTATGAAGATAATAATTCCCGGTGGCACGGGACAGGTTGGAACTATTCTGGCGCGTGCCTTTCACAAGGAAGGGTATGATGTTGTGATTCTTAGTCGCAAGCCGAAAAGCGCGGCGTGGCGCGCGGCAATCTGGGATGCCGAGACAATCGGCAATTGGGCGGCAGAGTTAGATGGAGCGGATGTGGTTATCAATCTTGCCGGCAGGAGCGTTAACTGTCGCTACGATCAAGAGAATCGCCGGGCTATCAAAGACTCGCGCGTGAACTCAACGCGAGTTATAGGCGAAGCCATCGCCCGCGCAAAGTGCCCGCCGCGCGTCTGGCTTCAGATGGGCACGGCCACCATCTACGCGCACCGCTACGATGCTTCCAACGACGAGGCAAACGGGATAGTCGGCGGATCAGAGCCTGACGCACCCGACACGTGGCGTTTCAGCATTGACGTGGCAACAGCTTGGGAACGAGCATTAGATGAGGCTGACGCGCCACATACGCGTAAGGTGAAAATGCGCTCGGCGATGGTGATGAGTCCTGATGAAGGGGGCGTATTCGATATGCTGCTACGTCTCGTGCGTTACGGTTTGGGCGGAAGAGCAGGCGATGGCCGACAATATGTATCATGGATTCACTATGAGGACTTTGTCCGTGCCGTTCGCTGGCTAATTTCGGGTTCTTCCGCACTTTTGGTGCAAAGGTAAACGTAGCTCGCTATAAATGGCGGCATGGACATTACGACGCTGCTCGCCGACCCTGCTGCCATTAACCTTGATCTGCTCGTTTCTGAAAAGG
>JAABUR0100000175.1_pt1 | contig 148029 bp, 125 predicted proteins | sample 5560091 | NCBI WGS metagenome assembly JAABUR01 (sample SAMN10711879, study PRJNA513375) | rock metagenome | isolation source: Antarctica rocks | place: Antarctica: Victoria Land, University Valley sud | reverse complement strand
GTATAAACGGGCAGCGTGTTCATTCAAATGAGGCAGAATTAATTTGAATTTTTTGTTCAATTCTTCATCGCTAAACATAATAATTAGTTTAGGATAAATGTACTACTTATTTTTTAACAAACACTAAAGTGGCTAAAGTGGAATACTAAGGCAAGTTACTTAAAGTATTTATTCACTGCAACTATTGTAAACAGTTGCAGTGAGGGTAAATATTAAAAAATTTATTAACTGCTTATTTTTTTAAAGACAGTACATATTTTACCATTGTTACCGCGTCGTCTTTAGATAAGTTAGGATGCGGAGTCATTGGCACAACTCCCCAGTTGCCTGCACCGCCCCTTATTACTTTGTTAGACAATGAATCTATTACCTGCGGATTATTTGGATACTTGGCCGCGACTGCTGAATAAGCTGGTCCTGTGGAGGCCTCATTTATTTTATGACACGTTAAACAATCATTTTTTCCTACCAGGGCGAGACCTTTTTCATAGTCAGGATTGTCTGTAGCTTCGTCCGCCTTAGCTTCTTGTTTTGCATCGTCTTTCCTTGCTTCTGTTTCTGCATTTTTATCATTTCCGCCACCACAACCGACTAACAGCCCAAAACCGCTGAAAGAGAGAATAATAAATAACTTTTTCATACACTTTTAATTAAATGGTTTAACAATTATGATAGTCCTAATATATTTCGATTAAGTTGTTCGTTGCTGCCTGTGCCGGCAAAATCGTCAAATGCTTTTTCGGTTACCCGTATAATATGATCTGTTATAAAAACCGCGCCTTCCCTGGCACCGTCTTCAGGATTTTTCAAAGCACATTCCCACTCCATTACTGCCCATCCGGAAAAGTCATAAGCAGTCAGTTTGCTGAAAACACCTGTGAAGTCTACCTGGCCGTCTCCAAGCGAACGAAAACGCCCTGCACGATTTATCCAGCTTTGATAACCGCCATATACACCCTGTTTTCCCGTAGGGTTAAATTCTGCGTCTTTTACATGAAACATTTTTATACGCTCATGATAAATATCTATATAAGAAAGGTAATCAAGGCATTGCAAAACAAAATGAGAAGGATCGTATAATAAGCACGCTCTTGGATGATTATTTACTTTTTCCAAAAACATTTCATAAGTGGCTCCGTCATGCAGGTCTTCACCCGGGTGAATTTCATAACACAGGTCAACACCGCATTCATCGTAAATGTTTAAAATTGGCAACCATCTTTTCGCTAACTCTTCAAACCCTGTTTCTACCAACCCTTCCGGGCGTTGCGGCCACGGGTACATAGTGTGCCAGAGTAAAGCGCCGCTGAACGTTGCGCTCGCATTTAAACCCAGGTTTTGTGATGCTTTTGCTGCATACTTCACCTGCTGAACCGCCCACTCCGTTCTTGCTTTTGGATTGTTACGAAATTGCTCCGGCGCAAATCCATCAAACATAACATCATAAGCAGGATGAACTGCAACCAACTGACCCTGCAGATGGGTTGATAATTCAGTTATTTCTAATCCGCAATCATTTACAAGACCTTTTATCTCATCTGCATACGTTTTACTTTCTGCAGCTTTCTGCAGGTCTATGCACCGGGAGTCCCATGCCGGTATCTGCACACCAATAAACCCTATGCTTTTTGCCCATTCGCAAATACTTTTAAGGTCATTGAAAGGTGGAGTGTCTCCGAGAAATTGCGCTAAAAAAATTCCAGGTCCTTTTATTGTTTTCATAGAAATCCCTCCTAAATCCTCCCTCTGTACAATTTTATTTAGTTAAGCGTGGCAGTTGAACATAGCATGAACATTTTTAAAGCTTTAAATATTCAATAATTAACTATCAATATTCAATTTCAATAAAAGCAAATACCTTAACTAAACAAATTCCTCTTAAAGGAGGCTTAACTTTTTGGTTTTATATTGTAACTTAATATGCTGCTTATATGTTGCTTTTCAATCTCTAATCAACTTAGGTTGTTCTTCAAGTCTCCCTTTACTGAGACTTTGAGGATTACTTAAACACTAAATTCTGTCCACTTGTCCTTCGACTTTGCTGAAGCTACCACATTTTCAATAAATGCCATTCCTCTCACCCCGTCCTCAATTCCCGGAAAGTCGAGCCAATCATCTTTTGGTTTTTCTCCTGCCAACTGAGCTTTTACACATAAGGCGAAGTTCCGGTAATGATTGGCAAATGCCTCAATATATCCTTCAGGATGTCCGGCTGGTGTACGCGTATTGTGTTTTGCTGCTTCGCTTAGGTATTTGGTACCGGCCCGCCAGGTTTCTGCTGGTTTGTCGGGCGCGATAAATGTCAGCGAGTTTGGATCAGCATGATTCCATTTTACGCCACCCTGCTCACCATATATCTGAATGTTTAAATTGTTTTCTTCACCCGCCATTATTTGCGAAGCAACCAAAACACCTGTAGCGCCGTTATTAAATTTTAATAAAACTGCGCCGTCATCATCTAACTTTCTGCCTTCTACCACAGTATGCAAATCAGCTGATATGTGTGTTAGTTTTAATCCTGTAATGTACTCAGCCAGGTTAAACGCGTGAGTACCAATATCACCCATACAACCTGCGATGCCGCTTTTTGACGGATCTGTTCTCCAGGCAGCCTGCTTATCGCTCGATCCCTCTAAAAAAGAGCTCAGCCAGCCTTGCGGGTAAGTAACCATAATTTTTCTGACATTACCCAGCCTGCCGCTCTGCACCTGTACGCGGGCTTCTTTTACCAAAGGATAACCGGTATAGGTGTGCGTAAGACAAAAATATTTTCCTGTCTTTTGCACAACTTCTTTCAACTCTTTCGCTTCTGCAATGTTTAAAGTCATCGGCTTATCCAAAACCACATGAAATCCATTTTCCATTGCCATTTTTGCCGGTTCAAAATGAACATGATTGGGTGTTACAATGCTTACAAAATCCATTTTTACATCATCAGGTAATTCTTTTTCTTTTACAATCATTTGCTGAAAGGAGTCGTACACCCGGGACGCATCAAGATGTAAAATTGTTCCGCTGTCTTTTGATTTTTGCGGGTCAGCGCTGAAGGCGCCGCATACCAGTTCAATTTCACCATCCATTATGGCAGCCATCCTGTGAATAGCGCCGATAAAAGCGCCGGCTCCTCCGCCTATCATACCCATTCTCAGTTTTCTCATACAGCAAAAAATAACGGTTGTAAAAATCGCAGGAAGCAACGATTTATGACAGTGATTACAAACTTCAAATTTATAGGTTATTCAAATGCATAGTTTTACTTTTTTTTTTTTAAAAAAAAGTATTTTTTTATTTGTAAATAAATGTATGTCTTTAAATACTACATTTATCGCGGCAAAAAAGCAAGACAAAAATATCTAACGAATGCAAAACAAATGTTTATCGCTTTGATCCCACGTCTGCTAATTATTGCACCGTAAATCAAATAAACTTTTTTACGTCATCAATCGCTGAAAACATATGAAAGCTATTAACAGAAATCATTCATTCACACCATCTTACCTGGCACTTTTAACTGCTCCACTGTCTTTTTGTATTTGTGCAGGCATTCTGCATCGTCGCGGCTTACATTCTAATCCAGGTGCTACCCAATCAGGGGCAATTATTATCCACAATTCATGGGATTAATGGAAGTAGTTTACCATCATACTGCTTTAATTTTAAGGTGCCATGATTCCACATTCAAAACTTATAAAACAACATTCAATGATTGAAAACACTATTAAAAACGAAAATGTCAGCAGAAGTAATCTGACAAATGAAAATGTAAATAAAAGCGCTTTATTTAACGGAAGTTGCTTTGCACTCATCACCACCGCCTTTACTTTTTCTATCCGTGCCGGAATTCTTCCTCAGTTAGGCGAAGCATTTGGCCTTTCCGCCGAGCAGTTAGGATTTATAAACTCCATGTGGTTTTTAGGGTTTCCTATTTCCATGATTATCGGAGGATTAGTTTATCATACGTTCGGTCCAAAAAATATTATGATGGTGGCTTTTGTATGTCACACCATAGGTATCTTACTAACCATTTTTGCCGGAGGATATGGAACTCTCCTCGTTTCCACACTTTTAATAGGCGTCGGAAATGGATGTACAGAAGCAGCGTGTAACCCTATGATTGCAGACATGTACTCAGGTGTGAAAATGCAAAAAATGCTGGGAAGGTTTCACATGTGGTTTCCCGGCGGGATACTTGTCGGCTCCCTCATCTCGTTTTTTATGACAAGGATGGGAATGAGTTGGGAAGCACAGATGTGGGTGACTATGATACCCACCCTTACTTATGCTGTTTTGTTTTTTGGGAAAACTTTTCCCAAACCCCAAGTGGAAGGGGCTATCTCTCTCGGAGAAAATTTTAAAGCCATGTTAAGCCCGGTTTATATCTTCTTGTTCTGCTCCATGGCTCTTACGGCTATTTCAGAGTTTGGTCCAGGGCAATGGGTAAGTGTTGTTTTAAGTAGCAGCGGAGCAGAACCAATGATAATCTTAGCCCTTACGTCCGGGCTTATGGCTGTGGGAAGGTTTTTTGCGGGCCCGGTTGTTGGCACATTAGGTCAAACGGGGACGCTGTTAATTGGCGCTATATTAGCCACCATAGGTATTTATATGTTCAGTACAGTAACCGGTTCTACGGCGTATGTTGCAGCCGTAGTCTTTGCGATGGGAGTGTGTTATTTCTGGCCCGTAATGATTGGTTCAGTGGCACAAAGAGTTCCCCGAAGCAGTGCGCTCGGCATGTCTATTGTCGGTGGAGTAGGCATGTTTTCTACCTCTATTTTCCAACCTATAATCGGCGGATGGATTGACGGCGCCCGGACACAAAACACAGCTCAGGGGCTTACAGGAAACGCACTGGAACTTGCTACCGGGCAACATGCGTTGCGCAATATGATGACCTTTCCTGCTATATTAATCGTGCTGTTTATTATATTTTTTATCTGGCAAAAAAACTCGAAGAGAGTTACCGGAATGGAATTAGCCACTGCGATAGAGTGATAAAATCTGCAGGACAAGACATGTTGCGATTATGTAAAAATTAACCAAAGCTATAGCCTTTACAGAAAACAGATAAATTTTAAGAGAAATGTGAAATGTGTTGTTTAATACATTACTTTTAATTTTGAACAGAGATTAACTTTATTTTTTTCAATATTTTTAAAACATCTTAAATTTTTAAGATGTTTTATTTCTTTTTTTGAACAAGTAACAAATGGTTTTATTTTTAACGAACTTCCGATGAAATCTGCTATCCGTTTCAGGCTCTGTGTAATGATGTTTTTAAACTTCTTCATCTGGGGAGCCTGGTATGTAACTATGGGGACTTACCTCAAATCTATAAAAGGTGTTTCAGATGTGCAGGTTGGGGTAGCGTATGGCACGCAGGCTTTAGGGGCTATCATAGCGCCTTTTATTGTAGGATTGATTGCTGACAAGTTTTTTTCTGCACAAAAGATATTGGGCATTCTTCACCTGGCTGGTGGTGCTGCTTTATATTATCTCTCAGTTATTGATAATTTCTCCGCTTTTTACCCCATTTTATTGATTTATATGATTTTGTTTATGCCAACCCTGGCATTAATAAATGCTGTATCTTTTAACCAGATAGGCGACCCTGAAAAAGATTTTGCAAAAATACGAGTGTGGGGAACTGTTGGATGGATAGTGGCAGGATTAATTATAGGATGGATGGCCTGGGAACAAAGTAATTCCCTGATAAACACTTTCAGGTTAGCCGCTGCAGTTTCATTTATCATGGGTATTTTCAGTTTTACTTTACCTGATACGCCGCCTTCCAAAAAAGGAACCAAGGTGACTTTTGCAGAAATAATAGGTTTGGACGCACTTAGCTTATTGAAAGATAAAAATTTTTTTATTTTCTTTTTATCCTCATTATTAATTTGTATTCCGCTTGCCTTTTATTACCAGGAAACGAATATTTTTTTGAATGAGCTTCAGGTAAAAGGTGCGGCAGGAAAAATGTCAATAGGGCAAATGTCTGAATTGGTATTTATGATTTTGATGCCTTTTTTCTTTGTAAGATTAGGCGTTAAAAAAATGTTGCTGATTGCAATGGCCGCCTGGGCAGCAAGATATTTGTTTTTCGGTTTTGGAAATACAGGCGCAGGCATGTGGATGTTGTATGCAGGTATCATTCTTCACGGCGTTTGCTACGATTTCTTTTTTGTAACCGGGCAAATATATACAAATGACAAAGCGGGCGAAAAGATAAGGTCTTCCGCACAGGGAATGATAACGCTGGCAACGTATGGCGTAGGCATGCTTATCGGCTTTTGGATAGCAGGTCTGGTAGCTGAGAAATATTCCCTTGCAAACGGGCATGACTGGAAAAGTATCTGGATGATCCCTGCAGCCATAGCCCTTGCTGTTTTTGTTTTATACGCAGTACTTTTTAAAGAGGATAAGAAGAAAGCAATTTCCCGTTCACAAGCTGAAGAAGGACTATCTGTCACCCCGGTTGCTTAAATATTTAGAATATTTATAAAAGAAGAAAATGAAAAAACAAACAACACGCAGAGAGGTATTTAAAAATATAATGTTAGGCAGCGCAGCAGTTATGGCAGCATCGTCAGCGTCTGCAGCTCAATGTAATCCAAACGAAAATAAATACATGTTCAAAGGAAATATTAAACATTCGGTTTGCCAATGGACTTATAATTTTATTTCTTTAGATGAACTTTGCAAAGCCGTAAAAGACATAGGATTTTCTGCCATTGACCTGGTAGGACCAAAAGACTGGGATACTTTAAAAAAATATGGTATTTACTCGTCCATGTGCAATGGGGCCGAAATAAGCCTCACTGAGGGGTGGAATGATAAGCAGTATCACGCTACACTGATAAAGAATTATACAAATCATATAGAACTTGCTGCCAAAGCGGGGTATAAAAATATAATTTGCTTCAGCGGCAGCAGAAGAGGAATGGATGACCAGGCAGGATTAAAAACATGTGCAGAGGGATTAAAACAAATAATGTCTCTTGCTGAAAAGAAAGGTATTATTATCCAAATGGAACTTCTCAACAGCAAGGTTAATCACAAAGATTATATGTGCGACAGGTCTGCCTGGGGCGTGGAATTGTGCAAACAGACTGGTTCAGAAAACTTCAAGCTGCTGTACGATATTTATCACATGCAGATAGACGAAGGCGATGTTATAAGAACGATACAGGATAATCATCAGTATTTTGGTCATTATCATACAGGTGGAGTGCCCGGCAGGCATGAGATAGACGAAAGCCAGGAATTATATTATCCTGCCATAATAAAAGCAATTGTAGCCACAGGTTTTAATGATTACCTCGCACAGGAATTCATTCCGGCAAAAACAGATAAAATAGCTTCTTTAAGGGAAGCCGTTAAGCTTTGCGATGTATAAAATAACATTGCTTTCTTAACCTTTTCAGAATGTTTTTGTTATAATTTTAAATTTTATATAAATCATATTTAATCAGCGATTGTCATGGCAAATAACACTTATGATGCGATTGTAGTTGGCTCCGGTATCAGCGGAGGGTGGGCAGCAAAAGAGCTTACCGAAAAAGGGTTGAAGGTTTTGATGCTTGAACGTGGTTTTCACATTGAGCATATTAAAGATTATGCAGATAGCAATAAGCCTGCCTGGGAGTATGCGCACCGAGGCGGGCGCACACAAAAAATGATTGATGAATATCCGGTATTAAAAAGGGATTATCCTTTAAACGAACGTAATCTTTCTTTCTGGGCGGTTGATAAAGACAGTCCATATATTGAAAAAAAACCCTTTGGCTGGTTTCGCGGTTATCATACAGGCGGCCGTTCATTGATGTGGGGCAGGCAAAGCTATCGCCTCAGCGATCTTGATTTTGAAGCTAACGCAAAAGATGGTATTGCTACAGATTGGCCCATTCGCTACAAAGACATTGCTCCATGGTACGATCACGCAGAAACATTTGCCGGAATTAGCGGATCAAAAGAAGGTTTGCCGCAATTACCAGACGGTAAATTTTTGCCCCCTATGGAGATGAATATTGTAGAGCAAACGGTTGCCGGGCGAATAAAAGAACATTATAAGAATAAAAGAACGATGATTATTGGCCGCACGGCTAATCTTACACAAACAATTCCCGGACGACCATCACCTTGTCAATTTAGAAATATTTGTTCAAACGGATGTCCGTTCGGAGGTTATTTCAGTACACAGTCATCTACATTACCTGCGGCTAATGCAACCGGTAATTTAACCCTTCGCACTTTTTCAATAGTTACAGAAATTCTTTATGATAAGGATACAAAAAAAGCAAAAGGCGTAAAAGTATTGGATGCAAGAACTAATGAAGTCATTGAATTTAACAGCAAAATAGTTTTTTTGTGCGCTTCTACTTTTCCCTCTACAGCGATATTAATGAGATCTGCCACTGATATATGGCCTGACGGACTGGGAAGCAGCAGCGGTGAATTAGGTCATAATGTTATGGATCATCATTTAAAGCTTGGTGCCAGCGGAGATATGGAAGGCTTTGAAGATAAATACTATTCAGGATACAGGCCTAATGGTATTTATGTTCCGCGCTTTCGAAATTTGCCGGGTGATGAAAAAAGAAATTATCTCCGCGGTTTTGGATACCAGGGATCTGCGAGTCGAGAAAGCTGGGAAAGACAGGTAGCTGAATTAAATATCGGCTCTGATCTCAAAGAAGCATTGGGGCAACCTGGTAAATGGACTATGGGCATGGGGGGATTTGGTGAAATGCTGCCATATCATGATAATAAAATTTCTTTGTCAAAAGAGAAAAAGGATAAATGGAATCTGCCGGTGATTGAATTCGATGTTGAGTTCAAGGAAAATGAAAAGAACATGCGGAAAGATATAGTGAACGATGCTGTTGAAATGCTGGAGGCTGCCGGTGTTAAAAATGTAAAAGGTCATGATGATGGATGCCAACCGGGCTGGGGAATACACGAGATGGGTACTGCAAGAATGGGCAGAGATCCTAAGACATCTGTTTTGAACAGCAATAATCAAATATGGGACTGCAAAAATGTATTTATAACAGATGGATCATTCATGACATCAGCGTCCTGTGTAAACCCGTCATTGACCTATATGGCAATGACAGCAAGAGCTGCTGATTTTGCAGTAAAGGAACTAAAAAAAGGAAATATTTAGATTCTGGTTATAGGTTATTGGCTTATGGCCGATATCATCAACTTAAAAAGAAAATGTTCAATACTCAATTTCAAGGTTCAGTTTTCAATAAAAGAAATCCACTTTTTCAGACTTCAATTAAATATGAGTATTGGCTGTTGGATATTGAATATTAAGAAATGATGTGATGTACTTGCTTAAGTTAATGACCTTGTAATTATCGTGGTAAATAATAATGGTAAATCTTTGAATAATTAATTTTTAAACTTCTCAAATGAACAGACGTGAAATTTTAAAAATGATCGGGGCTGCTACAGGCGCGGCAATGATTGGGGGAGAATTTTTAATGTCGGGATGTAAGGCAAACAGTGATTCTGCACCAGTAGCGTTTACAGAGGAAAATATTGCTTTTTTAGATGAGGTAGCAGAAACTATATTACCACAAACAAGCACAGCGGGAGCTAAAGCTGCAGGTGTAGGAAGATTTATGACGGTAATGGTGAATGATTGCTATACCAAAGATGACCAGGAAGTCTTTCATAAAGGATTAGCTACACTTGATGAGGCAAGCAATAAAATGCATGGTCATGGTTTTATGAAGGCTACACCTGAACAGCGCAAAGAATTGCTTGTTTCTGTAGATAAGGAGACTAAAGCCTATGTAAAAAAGAAGGCCGACGCCGATAATCAACAGAAAGAAAAGCAAAAACAAGGGCAGGAAAAAATTACCGATTTTAAAAAGGAGACTATGCCCAACCATTATTTTCAACAACTGAAACAGCTTGCCATTTTTGGGTATTTCACTTCGGAGAAAGGCAGAACAGAAGGTCTGCACTATGTTCCCGTGCCAGGAAAGTATCAGGGAGTTGTTGATTACAAAAAAGGGGATAAAGCACAGGCAGGCCTTACCTGATCATTATTATGAACTCCAGATGTAATAAATATTATGAACAGAAGAGAAGCGGTTCAGCATATAAGCCTTTTATTAGGAGGAACAATTGCAGGTGCCAACGTTTTTGTTTCATGTAAAAGCAACGATAATACGGCAATTAGCTTTTCTGATAAAGATGTCGCGCTCTTAGATGAGATTGCTGATACCATTTTGCCTCCTACAAAAACTCCCGGCGCTAAAGCAGCCAAAGTAGGGCAATTTATGACAGTGATGGTAAATGATTGCTACGACGAAAGAGATAAAAAAATATTTCATGACGGCCTGAAACAAATACAGGAACTTTCTGAAAAAGAATATAATAACAAGTTTACCGGGATTAAGCCAGAACAGAGAAATGCTTTGTTGGTAAAGCTTGACAATGAGCAGAAACAAGCAATGAGAACATGGAAGGCAGACCAGCCTAAGCCTTACTTCAGACTAATGAAGGAGTTAACGCTGTTGGGTTATTTTACCTCGGAAATCGGTTGCACACAGGCAAGAAGATACATAGAAACCCCCGGCAGATTTGATGCATGCATTCCTTATAAAAAAGGTGATAAAGCCTGGGCATAAAGCATTGCAAATTGAAATAAAGAAGTAAGGTCTTAACTGTTGCAACAGATAATTTAATTATAGAAAAAACTGAAAGGTATAAAAAGCTTAATTAAACCACTTCTACAAACTTTAAAGCAATCACGGTATTATTTTTACTTTTAATTATTATGAAAAAATTATTACACGCATCTTTATTTTTATTGGTTTCAATCTTATTCAGTGCATTTTGCCTTACGGCTCATTCAGCTCCAGTTGCTAAGGATTTGCGTTATTTTCAATTAAAAGTGTATCATTATGCCAGCAACCAGCAGGAGGCGATGATTGATAATTATCTTCAAAATCGTTTCATTCCGTCTTTACACGCTGCAGGTCTTAGCAACATCGGCGTTTTCAAAGCTATTGCCAATGATACAGCAGCAGACAAAAAGATGTACGTTTTTATTCCTTTTTCCTCATTGAAGCAATGGGAAAGTTATTCGTTAAAATCAACAGGAAATAAGCAATCTGCCAATGCCGGTGACGAATATGAAAGCGTTCCTTCCGATAAACCTGCTTTTAGCAGAATAGAAAATATTTTTTTAAAAGCATTTGAATTAATGCCGCCAATTACACCTTCGAAGCTCACTGCTCCAAAAAGCGAAAGGGTGTATGAATTGCGCAGTTACGAGAGCGCAAGCGAAAATTTTTACAGAAATAAAGTTCAGATGTTTAACCAGGGCGGAGAAATAAATATTTTTTCAAGGCTTGGCTTTAATCCTGTTTTTTACAGTGAAGTTATCTTTGGTTCAAAAATGCCTAACCTGATGTACATGACTTCTTTTGAGAGTATGAAATCGAGAGAAGATCATTGGAAAGCCTTTAGTGACGATCCGGCCTGGAAAACATTGTCTGCCATGCCACAATACCAAAAAAACGTCTCACATAGTGATATTTATTTTTTAAGGCCTGCTGAATACTCAGAATTATAGCCACACAATGCACTAAATAATTTTTTAGAAAAATTACTGATAATGATGATAACGAAACCTTTCATTCTTCTGCTGTCAGTAATTTTTTTTCTTACTTTCTTTTCTCCATTAATAATATTAGCTCAAAAAGCGCCCGTAGTAATTCCTCTTTGGAAAAACGGTGCCCCAGGGTTTGAAAACCGGAGAAATGAACCTGAACAGGCAAAAGATTATTGGGTTAAAAATATACACAATCCTTCGCTGACTGTTTTTTTGCCTCCAAAAGAAAAAGCAACCGGAGCTGCGGTAATAATATGTCCTGGCGGAGGTCACCGCCTGTTGGTGTATAATGCAGAAGGCGTAGAACCAGCGGTTTTTTTAAACAGTATGGGCGTGGCTGCGTTTGTGCTGAAATACCGGTTGAGCCGCGAAGAAAACTCACCGTATTCAATAGAAAAACATCCACGTGAAGATGCTTACAGGGCCATACGTTTGGTTCGCAGTCATGCAAAGGAATGGAATATTGATACTGCCCGCGTAGGCATGCTTGGTTTTTCTGCCGGAGGTGAGGTGGTTGCCATGGTTGCTTATGCGCCAGGCAAGGGTAATGCAACAGCGCCAGACCCTGCAGACAGGTTGAATGGTAAACCGAATTTTCAAATGCTTATTTATCCCGGGCCTTTGGGTATTCCTGACAGTATTGGTTCAGATGCTCCGCCCGCCTTTCTTCTTGCGGCCAACAACGATACATGTTGTTCTGAATCAATCGTTCGCCTTCTTAAAGATTATCGCGCTGCAAAAGTACCTGTAGAAGTGCATTTGTATACCCAAGGCAGCCACGGTTTCAATATGGGCAATCGTTCCAAATTAGCGTCACTAAAAACCTGGCCGCAAAGAATGGCAGACTGGATGGCTGATAATAATCTTTTGGATCCGGCACCCGGCTATAAAAATCATGAGTGAGTGATTGAAAATAAAAATAAGTTATATAGATTATAGTTTGTCGGGTAATTAGGGTATAGAATTAAGATAAATAAGTGAAGTTTTCTCTTTTTACTTTAGTTGTTCTTTATCTTAATAAAAAAGAACATGAAACAGATGCTGGCTTAATTTATGGTATTCTATTAAAAGTGGACTGAATAAGACTATAAGTAATTAAAAAATTATGGACGGGCATATTTGATATATACAGGTTTCCCTTCGGTACATTTTATTTAAAATGCATTAACCAATTCTCTTTTTTGAACTTTCATTTGCTGCCGCTTCCTACCTTCGCAGCTATGCATAAAATTGTATTAATAACAGGCGCAACATCAGGTTTTGGAAAAGCTATTGCAGAAAAATTTGTGGAAAACAAATGGAATTGTATTATTACAGGCCGTCGTGCAGACAGGCTTCATGCATTTGCAGATGAGTTGCGGGAAAAATATGCAATACGGGTATTAAGCCTTGTATTTGATGTGCAGCGCAAAGAGGAAGTGCTTCAAAACCTGAGCAACTTGCCGGATGAGTGGAAAGAGATAGATGTGCTGGTAAATAATGCAGGCCTTGCCCTTGGCCGCGATACTTTTGACAACGGCAATATCGAAGATTGGGACACAATGATTGATACAAATATAAAAGGCCTGTTGTATGTAACCAAAACAGTGCTGCCATACATGATATCGAGAAACCAGGGTCATGTTATAAACCTTGGCTCTATTGCAGGGAAAGAAGTGTATGAAAAAGGCAACGTGTACTGTGCAACCAAGTTTGCCGTCGACGCCATCAGCAAATCGCTTCGTATTGATCTTTTACCGCACAAAATAAAGGTTACTGCTATTCATCCCGGAGCTGCGGAAACTGAATTTTCTACCGTCCGTTTTAAAGGCGATGAAGATAAAGCCAAACAGATTTATGATGGATATACTCCTTTGTATGCCCCTGATATTGCAAACATCGCATGGTATTGCGCAACACTTCCGCCCCATGTTTGTATCAATGAGCTCGTTGTTACCTGTACTGCTCAGGCGAATGCAGTTAATTTTTATAAAGAGTAAAAAATACTATAAATATCTAAAATCACTTTTAATAATCTTTACAGTTACATACAACTGCCCTACATGTCGCATGGTATGTTCTGCAGAATGAAACAAAAGACCAAGCACAGTAGACGGAAGTTGAGAGCGGCCGACATTCCGATGCTCCTGCAATGTTTGCCCGTTTGTATTGCTTAATTCTTTCAAGGATTTATCTACCTGATCGTTAAATAATTGAACAAGCTGCTGAGTATTTGAATTACATTGATTTGCACTTCCTTCTTTGGAAAGATAATCCAACTGATTTGTATTTAACGGCTTATTTTGAGCATAAGTAAATAACCTGTCAAGAACGCCTGTAAGATGTTGCAGATGAAAACCGGCTGATGCAACGCCGGCAGGTTTATCCCAAAGATGATTGTCAGGAAAATTAGTAAGCATTTCATTTACTTCTTCTATCGCCTGCAGCAATGCGTGTGCAACAGGTTGCAACAAACCAGGAATATTTGCAACGGAGCCACGCAGCCATACTTCAGGAAGATTGGGTTTCTCCATTTGATTCATTTTTTTTAAAAAACACAGTGCTTAGCACAAATAATATTATACCAGCCTCTTCACAACAACCGATTGTAAATCTTTAAAATTTACATCAAAACCTTGTAATAAAACAACTCCCGGCTGTTTACCTTTTTCAAAGCTTCCAAGTTTATCATCCATTTGTAAGGCTCTTGCGCCGTTTAGTGTTGCCCACATAAGTAATTCTTCCAGAGGAATTGAGGGAAAGCTTTTTTGAATAGTTTTCATTTCATCTAAAATACTGAGGCTCCAATTGCTGGCAAGACTGTCGGTGCCTAAAACAATATTGCAATGCTTCTTTCTAAACATTTCTACAGGCGGCAGGCTTTGCTCAATGTATTGGTTTGCATTTACACAAAGACAAAACGAAACAAAATCATCTGGTCTTGCGTTTTTTACAAATTCTACATCCTTTTCTTTTATAAAAGTATTATGAACCAATATCACATGTGCTGCATCTGTAAGCTGATGAAAATAAGTTTGCAAACTGCTTTTGCCGCTTGGCTTAAAAAAGGATGTGTCCAGATTCATCATCTTATACATTCTCGTAAAATCTCCTGAATTGTGCAAAAACAGTTCATCTTCAAAAGCAGTTTCCTGGTTGTGAATGCTTACTGCTTTATTTGTATAAAATGGTTTTATTAAACTCCATAAATCATCTGAAACTGAGTACGGCGCATGCGGCACGATGGACGCAGGAAAATGTTTTTCAAACAAATCGTACACTTCTTTACTTCTTTCAAATCTTTGCCGGGCAACTTGCGGCAGCCAGCCGCTCGTCTCGACAAAGTTATAATAATGAAGGTTTTGCTGCAGTTTTTGTGCATTTGTAAAAGAAGTATTGCTAATGTCTCCGGCCGCTGCGATGCCGTTTTGTATCATTTCACTCTCGGCATTTGCTATAGCTTCCAGAATTTCTTCTTCGGCAAAATGTCTTTGCGTCACTACTGAAAACACGAAATCTACAAGCCCGGTCTTTTCAGGTATCAGGCCTTTCATGTGGCTTAGCTCAAGATGACAATGACAATTAATAAAACCTGGCGTCAAAATACCCTTTAACTTTTGAATACCTTCTCCGGCGTCTTTTTCGTCTGTAATTTCCTGTATTATTTTTTGCTCATCAAGTATAAGAACATGGTTAGACGAAAGCATTTTTGTACCTGTAAAAATAGCATCTGCCTGCAATTTATTAAAGCGCATAATGTGCCAAAAGTAAGATAACCAAAGGTTATGTTAATGAGAACGAGGAAAGGCGTAATTGTGCGGCGTTACAAAAATTGTATCTTTGATTTTAAATATGCCAACATTAAACACGATACTTAAAGAGCTGAAAAACATTCCTGTTGACCGACTGGAAGACTTATATTTTATAATTCGTTCATTACAGGAAAACACAAAGAAATCAGAGAGGATAAGTAAAAAAGTTCTTTCTTTTGCAGGCTCTTTTAGTGATATGACTGAAGAAGACTATAATGAATTTGCAGAACATACAAAAAATACCAGAAACAAATTTTTTGACCGTGACGTTGATTTATGAAACCTGCACTCGTAGACACAGACATACTTTCTGAATTTCTTCGTGGCAATCTCAAGGTAGTAGAAAATGCAGGCAAATACTTGGAGATGTTCGATACCATCAACTTTAGCATTATTTCTTATTACGAAATCATGAATGGGTTGCTTTATAAGGATGCGAAAAGACAGATTAAAAAATTTGAAGATTTTGCAGAACTTAATAAAATTCTTCCTTTGACAATCAGTGCTACCAGACTTGCAGCTGAAGTTTATGCTGATCTTAAAAAGACAGGTCAGCCAATCGGACATATAGATTGTTTAATCGCCGGTATAGCATTGACAAATCAACTTCAATTGGTGACCAATAATACAGATCATTTTAAGCGGGTAAAAGGACTTGACTTAATAAACTGGTCAAAATAAAAAAAACTATAATAATTTAAAGATAGATGTTAGATAAACTTGAAGGCGTAAAGGGAAGATTTGAGCAGGTAGGAATGGCCCTGACCAACCCTGAAATTATTGGTAACCAGAAAGAGTTTCAGCGATTGAGCAAAGAGTATCGAAGCCTTGAGCAAATTGTGCAGCCATTTGAAGAATATAAAAAGGTTTTGTCAGATTATAATCTAAGCAGGGAAGCGCTTAACAGTAACGACGATGACATGCGTGAACTGGCAAAAATGGAAATGCCGGAGCTGGAAGAAAAAAAAGATAAGCTGGAAAAAAATCTGACAAAGCTTCTGATACCTAAAGATCCGCAGGATGATAAAAATGGCATTATCGAAATAAGAGCAGGTACCGGCGGCGATGAAGCGAGTTTGTTTGCAGGCGATCTTTTAAATATGTATTTGCGCTATTGCAGTAAACGTGGCTGGAAAACAGCTATCGTTAGCGAAAGTGAGGGAACAGTAGGCGGATATAAAGAAGTAATGGTGGAAGTGCAGGGCGACGATGTATACGGAACACTGAAATTTGAAAGCGGTGTGCATCGTGTGCAGCGTGTGCCTAACACTGAAACGCAAGGTCGTGTGCATACGTCTGCTGCCACCGTAGCTGTGATGCCGGAAGCGGAAGAAATAGATTTTGAGCTAAAGGAAAGTGACGTGAAAATGGAAACGGCGCGAAGCGGCGGCGCAGGCGGACAGAATGTGAACAAGGTGGAAACCAAAGTGTTGCTGACTCACATACCTACCGGTGAAGTGGTTGTTTGCCAGACCGAAAGAAGCCAGTTGGGTAACCGTGAGAAGGCAATGACTATGCTTCGCTCGAGATTGTACGAAGCCCAGGTGCGCAAACAGGAAGATGAAATCAGTCGCCATAGAAAAACACTTGTCAGCACCGGCGATCGCAGCGCAAAAATAAGAACCTACAACTGGCCGCAGGGCCGCGTGACTGATCATAGAATCGGTTTGACATCTTATAATTTGGATGCAGTGGTAAACGGAGATATTGATGAATTTATAGAGCAATTGCAAATGGCTGAGAATGCTGAAAAAATGGCTAACCAGGGAAATTAAATTGTATAAAGAATTTATTCTTGTCTTTTAAGATTTTTATATAACATCTTCAAATTCAAATCTTTTATCGCTCAAGCCGCGTGGCTGCGTTATTGCAACAGGACTCCACCCGCTTGTTCAAAACTGCTTCGCATGTTTCTGAATTTCTTCGCCTGCGCTCGAAACCTAACCGAATAATGTCCCTTATGCAATAACTGCTGTCAGTATTTCTTTTGTCAATTTTTACAGGAAATTCAATGATTTTAACCGTAATGTAATTAACTGAAAAGGTTATTAAAGTATCTTCATCGTATGAAACAGCGCTATTACTCCCTTGATGTTTTTCGCGGAGCAACAGTGGCTTTTATGATCCTTGTAAATAATCCGGGAAGCTGGGCAAATATTTATTCTCCGCTCGATCACGCTGCATGGCACGGATGCACACCTACGGATGTTGTATTTCCGTTCTTTTTATTTGCCGTTGGCAATGCGATGTCATTTGGAATGCCTGGTTTTTACGAAAAAGGAACGGGGTATTTTTTAAAGAAAATTGCGAAAAGAACAATATTAATATTTGCCATCGGATTATTCCTGAACTGGTGCCCCTTTGTTCAATGGAAAGATGATCAGTTGATTTTTAAAGTGTGGGAGAATGTGAGAATATTTGGTGTACTGCAGAGAATTGCAATTTGTTATTTTTTCGCTTCAATTATTATTTATTTTTTTAAAGTTAAGGGAGCTTTAATAAGCAGTGCTGCTTTACTTTTAGTTTACTGGTTAACCTGCTATTCTGCAGGAAGCCGGGAAGATCCATATAGTCTCGCAGGTTATTTTGGGGCATCTGTTGATAAAACTATTTTAGGAGTAACTCACCTGTACAAAGGTGAAGGTGTTGCTTTTGATCCGGAAGGCATCGCAAGTACTATTCCTGCCATTGTGCAGGTAATCTTTGGATACCTTGCCGGAAAATATATTCGAGACAAAGGGAAAACCTGGGAGATGCTGTCGCATCTTTTCATAGTTGCCGCTTTACTTGTATTCTTTGGATTTTGGTGGGATATGATTTTCCCCATTAATAAAAAAATCTGGACAAGCAGCTATGTTTTGTATACAACAGGCCTTGCTTTAATGGTTTTGGGATTACTTATTTATTTAATAGAATTTAAAAATGCTAAAGGTGCCTGGAGCAGCTTTTTTGATGTTTTTGGAAAAAACCCTTTATTTATTTTCTTTTTAAGCGGATTTTTACCAAGAGTGCTTGCACTCTTTCGTTGGGCTGTTCATTTGGATGAAAATGGCAAAGCTGTATATATCTCTCCTTTTTCGTGGTTTTATCAACATATTTGCCAGCCTGTTTTTAGTAACTTAAAAAACGGTTCTTTGCTGTATGCTTTATGTATGGTTGGCTTTTTTTGGCTTATCGCTTATACGCTAAACAGTAAGAAGATTTATATAAAAGTTTAGGAGTTAAATACACTTTAAGAAGAAAACATAAGTTCTGCCTTTAAAATACTTTCAGGCTTGCCCACATCTATAAATCTTGTTTCAGAATGGTCGAATGATTTGATTGTTTGTTTTTGCATTAAATCAAGATACACATCAACCATCGAAAATTTTCCACGCTGTTTTATCAATGAAAATATTCTTGACTCAACTACCTGAATTCCGCTAAAAGCCTTCTGAATTTTACTTTCAGTTATAAGTAAGTCATTCCCCTCTCTCCCTTCGGAGAGGGGCCGGGGGTGAGGTCTCTCTTCACCTGTCTGTACATTCTTCCAGCCGCAGAGATTATTTCCTTCGTCAAACAAAAAATATCTCGATGTTTCCCGCTCTGTTGTTGCCAGCGTAGCCAAAGGTTTTTTTTCCTGGTGATAGCTTATGAGAGATTGCAGGTTCAAGTCTGTAAGTATGTCAACATTCATCAATACTATCAGGTCAGCGTCTTGCAGCAGCGGCACTGCCTTAAAAAAGCCGCCGCCGGTTTCCAGCACTTGCTCTGTTTCATCACTGATACTTACCCGGCTTCCCCAGCCATTGTTTTTTTTAATTGCTTCAACTATCTGGTCTGCAAAATGATGAACGTTTACTGCTATTTCTTTTATTCCATATCGTTGTAAATATTCAATATTATGTTGTAAAAGACTTTTACCGTTAACTATTGCCAACGCTTTAGGATGATTATCAGTCCATGGCTTTAACCTGCTTCCTAAGCCTGCCGCCAATATCATGCCTTTCACTCCCTTAGAGCGTGAGTTGACCATTTTAGTGTCCAAAGCAAAATTCTCCGCCATAAAACCTTTTTATTTATACTAATGAAATTCTCTCTTCTCCCTTCAGGCTCGGGGCGGCTTCCAGTCTATCTTATCCTGCACGAGATGGCACAACTGCATTTTCACGTCAAACTTATTTTTAAGATGCCTTGCCAAAGCATCAGCCGCATACACGCTTCTGTGCTGGCCGCCCGTGCATCCAAAACTTACCATCAGGCTTGAAAAACCTCTTTTTATATAATCTTCTACCGAAATATCTACAACATGAAAAACACTGTTTAAAAAATCAGTTATTTTTGTTCGTTGCTCGAGAAAGTCTTTCACTTCTTTATCCCGCCCGGTAAGATATTTATACTCAGCAAATCTGCCGGGATTTAAAATGCCACGCATGTCAAAAACAAATCCGCCGCCGTTTTCAGTTTCATCTTCCGGCTTTTCTTTTTTGTATGAAAAGCTGCAGATTTTTACAACCAGCGGCGTGTTTTCTTCTGCTTTTACAGTTTCAAACTTTGCAATAATATCATCACTTACCACGTGTGTCAACATCCTGTCAAATTCAGGAGTGTTTACGCCTGTTTGCTTGTTTTTAATAAAAAACCTGAGATTTTGCAACGCCAAAGGAATGCTGGTTAAAAAATGCGCCTTTCTCTCAAATAATCCTCTGAAGCCATACGCTCCTAACACCTGTAGTAATCTTATCAGCACGTAACCGTTGTACTGACTGATAAATACCTCTTTATTAATTTTTTCACCAAGCAGCTTCTCTGCTTCAGCGATATAATATTGCAGCAAATCGTCTTTCCATTCTTCACTTAAGTTCGCCTTTGCCTGCCACAGCAATGATGCCACGTCATACTGCAAGGCGCCTTTCATTCCACCCTGGTAATCTATAAAATGAACTTTATCGTTATCAACAATAACATTCCTGCTTTGAAAGTCTCTGAATAAAAAATATTGATACGGTGAATTACTCAGATAATTACTTATTGCCTCAAAATCATTCAATATCGCCTGTTTGTCATAAGGCATCTTTAAAGTGTCTAAAAAGTAATATTTAAAATACAAAAGGTCGCTTATGATTGCCTGCTTGCCAAACTCCTTTGCCGTCATACATTGATCATAATCCAGCTCTTTATCGCCCAAAATCTGCACTTTGGCCAGCTCCTGCAATGTTTGCTGGTATAAACGATAACTATAATCATTGTGACCGAGTCTTTCAAGTGCATCCAGCAAACTTTCCGTACCCAGGTCTTGCTGTATGTAAATAGTTTTTTCTTCGTTTACGGCAAATATTTCGGGCATAGGCAACCGGGCATTTGAAAAGTGTTTTGAAAAATAGATAAAAGTTTGATTTTCCTTTCTATTAATGTTGAAAGTGGCGATATAAGTTTCACTGCCGGCGTACAGTCTGAAATAGACTCTGTCGCTGCCCGATTGGGGAAGCTTTTCAATTCTGTCCGCTTCTGCACCTTTAAAAGACACAAACAATCCGCTGACCCCTGATACTATTTCCTCCATATTTATAAAAAAATTTGCCGGGCGGTAAAAATATAATAATTGCGCGACCATATTATTGAAATTTTTTCATCACATAGGCACATAGAAACATAGTTATAGAAATGTTTTTCTACTGTGCCTATGTGCCTATGTGGTTAATAAGTACTTAATGCGTCCCCTTAAAAGCAGGATGAAATTGTTGCAAAGTGCTTCGCAAAAAATCGCGGTCAAGATGGGTATAAATTTCTGTTGTGGTTATGCTTTCGTGGCCGAGCATTTCCTGCACGGCTCTCAGGTCGGCGCCGCCTTCTACGAGGTGTGTGGCGAAAGAGTGGCGAAAGGTGTGCGGAGAAATATTCTTGGTAATTCCTGCCTTTATGGCCAGATCTTTAATTATATAAAAAATCATTATTCTTGATAATTGCCCGCCGCGTTTATTTAGAAACAAAATGTCTTCGCAGCCTTTTTTTATTGGTACGTGCACGCGTATGTTATCTTTATAGAGCTTAATGTATTTTACCGCATCTGACCCGATCGGCACCAGTCTTTCTTTGTTTCCTTTTCCCGTTACTCTTATAAAACCAACATCAAGATATAAGCAACTGATCTGCAGGTTTATTGCTTCGGTTACCCGCAGGCCGCAGCTATACATTGTTTCCAAAATAGCTTTATTGCGTCCGCCTTCGGGTTTGCTTTGATCAATTTTGCCTATGATTTTTTCAATTTCATCAAAGCTCATCACGTCCGGCAAGCTTCTTTTAAGCTTTGGCGCTTCCAGCAATGCTGTTGGGTCAATAGTTACAATATTTTCAATCAGGCAGTATTTATAAAATCCTTTTATGCCCGAGATGGTTCTTGCCTGTGAAGATGCTGTCATGCCCAGTTCGCCGATCCATTTTACAAATTGCTGAAGGGTTTTAAGGTCTGTTTCAGTCGGGTTTTTTTTCTGATCTGTTGCTATTAAAAAAGTAGTGAGTTTTTCAACGTCTCTCAGGTATGCCTCTACCGAATTATCGCTAAGCGATTTTTCAAGTTGAAGATATGCTTTAAAACCTTTTTTGTACGCCTCCCACATTTATCAAAGATACTGTCTGAACCGGGATTGTCTGAACCTGGATTTGGCAGGATTTTTTGGATTTTGGTGAAAGGAACTTTGCGTTGCTTTGAGTCTTCGTGTCTTTGTGGCTAAAAAAGTTTCTTTTAATCCATAAAATCCATATTCAATCTGCGAAATCTGTGATCAATACATTCTTTATCAACGGCGCTAACATACCCGCCCAAACTGCATATTCCTTACAGGAAGGATGCAGTCCATCGTTTGCTATTAGTGAAGCATCGTTTGCAGCTTGCCGCGTAGATGGAGTAATGTCTATGTAAGTAATATTATTCTGTAAAGAAACTTTCTTGTTTATTACATTAAAAAGATCAATTTGCCGGCTTACGTCTGCCTTATCATTTTCAACTACAAAAGGTGTAGCGCTGTAATCTGGAATGCTTAGTACAAAAACATGTGTTTTTAGGCCACCTGCAAAATCAATCGCTTTATTTATCAGTGCTGAAAATCTTTCTCTATATCCCACACTATCCCCGCGCTGGTATTGATCGTTGACACCAATAAGTAAAGTAACAATATCGAAGTTTTTTGCAGGTTCTTGTGAATTAATGGCAGAAAGAAGATTTGCTGTGGTCCAGCCGGTAGTTGCAATATATTCAGGATCCTGAATATTAATATTTTGAGCTCTGAGCAATTGAACGGTTTGCTCAGGAAAACGTTCTGCCTCCTGCACGTTTTCGCCTATAGTATATGAGTCTCCAAGAGCAAGGTATTTTGCACCTTTTTTAGAAGAAGTTGCTGTATCTGAAGGGGGATTTATTATGGTGTCTCTGTCAGGCATATTGTTTCCCGTTGCTGTTTGAATACCTTTTTCTTTGCCGCAGGCAAAACACGAAAAAATTGAAAAAAGTAAAGAAATAATTATTAACAGGGATAAATGTCCGGTCTTTTTCATTCACCATCAATTTATTTATGTACGGCTGTCTTTTGCAAAATGTTTTATTGATATATAAAAACATCAACCCTTACTTTTGTAAACCTTTTAAAAAATCTAAATATTATAACGATGGCGGAAAAAATAAAAGTTGCCAACCCGGTTGTTGAGCTGGACGGTGATGAGATGACACGGATCATCTGGAGATTTATTAAAGACAAACTTATTCTTCCATACCTTGATGTGGATATAAAATATTATGATCTCGGCATTGAGTACCGCGACGAAACGAACGACCAGGTTACCATTGACTCTGCAAATGCTATAAAACAATATGGTGTTGGTATCAAGTGCGCTACCATCACTCCTGACGAGCAGAGAGTGGAAGAGTTTGGCCTGAAACAAATGTGGAAATCACCCAACGGCACTATCCGCAACATTTTGGATGGTACTGTTTTTCGCGAGCCGATTGTTATGAACAATGTTCCGCGCCTCGTTCCTAACTGGACTGCTCCGATTTGTATTGGCCGTCATGCCTTTGGCGACCAGTACCGTGCCACTGATTTTGTAACCAAAGGAAAGGGGAAACTGACCGTAAAATTTGAAGGTGAAGACGGAACAAAGCAGGAGTTTGAAGTGTACAACTTCAAAGGTGATGGCGTTGCCCTGGCTATGTACAATACGGATGAAAGCATTACCGGTTTTGCAAGAGCATGTTTTAACCAGTCTCTGATGAAAGGTTGGCCATTGTATTTATCTACAAAAAATACCATTCTAAAAAAATACGACGGACGTTTTAAAGACATTTTTGAGAATATTTACCAAACTGAGTTTAAAGAAAAATTTGATGCTGCCGGTCTTACTTACGAGCACCGCCTGATAGATGACATGGTGGCCAGCGCTCTGAAATGGAACGGCAACTTTGTATGGGCTTGCAAAAACTATGATGGCGATGTGCAGAGCGATACGGTAGCACAAGGTTTCGGTTCATTAGGTTTAATGACTTCCACTTTAGTTACGCCCGACGGCACTGTGATGGAAGCCGAAGCTGCCCATGGAACCGTAACCCGCCACTACCGTGAGCACCAGAAAGGCAGACCCACTTCTACCAACCCGATAGCTTCTATTTTCGCCTGGACGAGAGGCCTTGAGTTTCGCGGAAAACTCGATAACAACCAGGAATTGATTGATTTCTGCCAGGCTTTGGAGCAGGTTTGTATAGAAACTGTTGAAAGCGGAAAAATGACCAAAGACCTTGCGATAACCATAAAACCAAAAGTGGAGCACGGTACAGATTACCTGTACACAGAAGAATTTTTAGAGGTGTTAGACACCAATCTAAAAGCAAAATTGGCAAAGTAAAAAACCAAAACGGATCTATATAAAAATGCCGGGCTCGTTTGTCCGGCATTTTGTTTTTATAACTGATATTAAATAGAAAATATAAAAAAGTGTTTGTGCTACCGCAACATAAAAAAGAGAATATCAAAGGACTGAAAATCAAGTGCTATTTTTTTTATGAGTCGATTTTTAAAAGAAAAACATGTTTCACTTTAGGCCAACTCCTGTAACTTTGCTATGTGGATAAAAAGCAGAAGCAACGAACGATCGTTTTTTACAAAAATTACTTTGAAGAGTTCTTCGTAAAGCAACGTGACAAGGTTAAAGCTAAAATTGTATGGACATTTGACCTTGTAGAGGAACTTAAAAAAGTACCTGAAATCTATCTGAAACATATTGAGAATACAGAAGGGCTTTTTGAAATAAGAGTTCAGCAAGGAAGTGACATTTTTCGTATATTCTGCTTCTTTGACCAGGGACAATTAATAGTGTTAGCAAACGGTTTTCAAAAGAAAGCTCAAAAGACTTCTAAAAAAGAAATTGACAAAGCATTAAAAATTAAAAAAGAGTATGAAAGCGAAAAAAAGTAACGTAATAACGCTTGATGAATTCAAGGATAAGCACTACGGAAAACGTAATTCTGAAAAAAGGGAAGAACTTGAAGCTGGTTATGAAAATTTTAAAATTGGAGCGTTACTTCACGAAGCCCGACTTGAAAAAGGATTAACGCAAGAGGAACTAGCTGAAAAGTCTGGAACAACGAAGTCCTACATCTCGAAAATAGAAAATGATGTGAAAGAGGTCCGTATCTCGACACTTCAGAAAATTGTTGAAGTTGGTTTAGGTGGAAAAGTGCAACTATCAATTAAACTCTGACAGCTGTAATTATCAAAGCAAAACTTAAAGGCATTATTTTATCAATAAAACCATTGCTTGCTAAAATCAGGCAGACTGAGTTTAGAATAACAGACGAAATTGAACGACAAGCATTAAAGGAGCCGGTGAATAATAAGCCTGCAGCCAACAAAAGCGGCTTTGTAAAAGTTGGGCAGATAAGCCATATTTAAACATTATTCATTATATACATAAAAAATATTAAAAACGTGTTTGCGCTGCTGCAACACAGAAAAGAGAATATCAAAGGATTGAAACTCAGGTGCTATTTTTTTTGAACCAATTTAAATTTTCGGTAATATTCGTGTTTGCTGTAAGCTTTGGTGGGGCAACCCTAATTTTAAACAGTGGACTAAATTCTTTAAGTTTGATATATGAAAACAGTGACACTTAATATTCCAGATACATTAGAGATGGATAACAATGAGGTTGCCATGCTTGTAGCTGCACGACTCTATGAACAAGGTAAATTATCACTCGGACAGGCAGCGGAAGTAGCAGGACTGACAAAAAGAACATTTGCAGAACTGTTAGGAAAATATAACGTTTCTATTTTTAATTATCCTGCTACAGACTTATCAAGAGACGTCGTAAATGCGTAAAACAATTATTTCCGACACCAGTTGTTTTATTATACTTACAAATATTGGAGAACTTGATTTGCTGCAAAAAGTTTATGAACAAATCGTAACTACTATTGAAGTTGCTGCCGAATACGGAGAAAGACTTCCGGACTGGGTGATAATTGAAAGTGTGAATGACAAACACCGGCAAAAGATTTTGGAAATGCAGGTTGATAAAGGCGAGGCAAGCGCTCTTGCTTTAGCGATAGAAACATCTGACAGTACAATAATTGTTGATGATTTTCGCGCAAGAAAAGTAGCTGAAAGACTTGGAATAAATTATACAGGAACAATAGGTGTAATTATCAAAGCAAAACTGAAAGGCATTATTTTATCAATAAAACCATTGCTTGCTAAAATCAGGCAGACTGAGTTTAGAATAACAGACGAAATTGAACGACAAGCATTAAAGGAAGCCTGTGAATAATAAGCCTGCAGCCAAAAAAGTGGCTTTGTAAAGGTTGTGCCGACGAGCTATATTTAAATACTAAGTCATTATAAATCGAAGTATTAAAAACGCATTTGCGCGCTGCAACGCCAAATCAGGTGTCACTTTTTTTATGAATCGATTTAAATTTTCGCCCATATTCAGCGGTAAGCGTAAAATGACACCATCCTTCTTCTAAATTCAATTTTAACTACAGTGAAGAAATCAATATTAATCACTCTGACACTTGCAACAACATTTTTTTTCGGATTCTCATTCAAAACAATTATAACAACAAAAAACAATAATAAAATGAAAAAGGTAACAGGAATTGGCGGCATCTTTTTTAAATGCAAAGACCTCAACCAAATGAAAGAGTGGTATAAAACTCATCTTGGTTTAAATACTAACGATTATGGGGCAACTTTTGAATGGAGAGAAGCCGATGACTCAACTAAAAAAGGTTCTACGCAATGGACTCCCTTTGACGATTCAACAAAATATTTTGACCCTTCAACAAAGGAGTTTATGATAAATTACAGAGTTGCTGACCTGGAAGCACTTGTTGAAGAACTTAAAAAAGAAGGTGTAACAATTGTTGACAAAATAGAAAGCTATGATTACGGAAAGTTTGTTCACATCATTGACATAGAAGGAAACAAAATTGAACTATGGGAACCTAATGACATTGAGTGAAAACCTGGTGATAAAAATAGGCAGCAAAACAACAAAATGAGAATTTATATAACTGCCCAAAAAGAACGCCTAACCGCTACTTTTACTGTAGTTACCAAGCAGGTTGGCAAAAAGAAAAACATTACGAAATGATTTAAATTTCTATAGCATTATCTTTCCAGCTCCAAAGATGCATGCAGGCATAAGTGCGGTAAGGCTTCCATTTTAAAGATATTTTGAGCATTTTTTCTTTTAAAAGCTTTTTATCGTCGGCAGGTAAATTATACGCTTTTATCATCGCCTGCTGTATACCGAGGTCGTCTACTGCAAAAACGTCTTCGCGGCCTAAAGTAAACATCAGCAACATTTCTACTGTCCATTTGCCCACTCCTTTTATTTGCGTCAGCAGCTCAATTATTTCCGTGTTATTTAGCGACATCAGCTTTATGTCTGTTACTTCATTTTCGATACAAAATGCTGCCACATTTTTTACATAATTTACTTTAGCATTCGAAAGGCCGATAGCACGCAAAGTTTCGAACGGAGTATCGAGCACCTGTTTTGGCTGCGGCTCATTGCCTTCGTACAGCTCAAGAAAACGTTTGTAAATAATTTTTGCCACCTTGGTATTTAACTGCTGACTCATAATGCTTGCCATTAATCTTAATGGAATATTTTGACGCATTTGTAATAAAGGCAAAGGTTCTTTTATAACCTTTTCGAGCTTTTTATCTTTTTTTAAATGAAGCAGGTATTCCATTTTTTAGTATTAATGCAGAATTTTTTGCGAATGCTCAACACAGAGAAAGAAGAGGGAAACAGAGTTTCACAGAGAGGATTTTTACTCAGTGCCCCTCTGTTTCTCAGTACCTCTGTGTTGAAAAATCATTATTGAGGAGGCGACTTTCATTTATTAACCCACATTTTCTTATAAATAATTATAAGTATATAAATGCTTATTATAAACCATACGTAAAACAACACATTACCCATAGTTATATGATCGCCAACAAAGGCATTATCACCTTTAATGGCAGCCGTGGCATTAACGGCCAGCCAGGCAAATCCGATAGCCAAACTGTTTCCGACACGTCTTAAAAAAGCTGCTGCTTCAGGTTCCATTTGTAATGGTTTTATAGAGTATTACAAAAAAGAGACAATAAAGTTACAGTATTTAAAGCGGATTACTTTATCAGCAAATTTTCGAAATCAGCAGTGTCGCCATTAAAAACATTAAAATCAACAGGCTTTGTTATCCCGTTGACCCGGCCTTTTTCGTTGTGCTGCCAAAAAAGCCATGAACGGCTGATACGCGGTTTGTCTTTCTCAAGATAATGCGCCGCCCACAACGGGTATTCATCAAATCGGCCTTGCATAAATCTTGAATAAAAATTGACATAAGTATAGATTATGGGTTTTACTTTGTAAAAGTCTTCTACGATCGTAAGCCAGTCCTGCACTTCTTTGCGCATTTTCTCCGGTTTTACACCGTACAATTGCTCTATGTCTAACACAGGAGGCAGGTCGCCGGGTTTAAGATTTACCTTGCTAATAAAATTTTTCGCCTGCGTTTTGCCGCTTTTTGTGCATAAAAAGAAATGGTACGCGCCTCTTGGCACGCCGGCTTCTCCTGCTTTTTTCCAGTTACGCTTAAATTGTTTGTCAACGTTGCCAAGACCTTCCGTAGCTTTTATAAATGCAAAACCGATTTTTACGTTATTTACCTTCATTTCTTTTACCGACGGCCAGTCTATAAAGCTTTGATATTTGCTTACGTCTATCCCGTGTATTTCGTAGCTTTCAGGTATGTCAATGCCAAATGCAGGATAGCGGACAAATTTTGCCTTTTCAATGCTTATAGCTTTGTATAAAAAATATCCTGCTATCGTTAAAGCTGCCAAAGCAACAGGAATAATTAGCAACCATTTTTTATTTGAATTCTTCTTCGATTTTCTTTTAGCCATAACACTGCTGCCTCTGCATTAGACAAATATGGCTAATAATGTGTGAAGTAAAAATGAAAAGTTGTATGTTATGAACAACAAATTACTATCTGTTTTACTTAAGGCTTTATTTGTACGTAAAATACTTTCTACACGACAAAGAATTGCAGTGGCTTAACTTAATTCTTAAGCAAACTCTTAAAACTTATAAGTAATAATTTCAGCTATAAGGCAAATTGACGAAGTAGTAGATAGTTCAGAACTCTATTTTAAAGTAGCAAATACGAAAAAAAATTAAAATTAAATTTACATTTTATTTGGGTCGCTAATTTTAGATTTAAAAAAGCCTACAACAGAACCGCCTATGATTCCAGAAGTTAAAAATTCATCAATTTTATTCAACTGGTCTTTATCCAACCATGCATAATTATGAGCACATAGCAAATGATATACTTTTGCAAATAAAACTAATGCTACTGCAACGGTGCCAACCCACATTAAAAATACAAATGCCCAATGCTTCGTATTTTTTTCTCTATTAGTTCTATTGTTTTCAGAAATAAAATCTTGCAGTTCCTGTTTGGCTCGTTCATCAATTCCGGCTACACTAACCTCTTTTATCTGTTCTATGTCAGGCAATAGCAGTAGTTTTTTTTGATTTATAGTGGGACTCTATTAAATTATTTCTAATAATAGCTCCTTGTATATTTTTTCCATTTTCTTTATTCCAAACAATATCCCAGGGAGTTCCAGTTTTATGTGTTAAGGTTGACAACTGTAATCCGCTATAATTTTTGTAAACATCCCATACTTTATCCAAAAATCTCCGTTTATCTTCATCTGCCATAGGTGTTACAATTTGCATTTGGTCAGTAAAAATATATCCTAACTGAGTTATTTGATTATTTCCGTATTTCTTAAATTCCCGGTAAACAGAGGGTACTACAGGACCATACCTCCAGGCTTCAACTCCTTCGTCTAATAATGGACTGCCGTTTAAGCCCAAATACCAGCCATGTGCTATGTATACTAATTTTAGTAATTTCATAGGAGTCAAATCTTTACCTTCATCAAGTGATTTCTTAATGAAGTAATTAGCAATAGCTAAAGAATTTTCCATAAAAAAAAGTTTTAGTGAAACAAAAATACTAAAATAATTAGTTGATAATATACAAACTACCATTTTTAAATGTTATAGTACCTTTTTTATAGACGAACTTTAATAATTATTTTCTTTGATTTTTACTTTTAGATTAATAAGTATGTAGGAACCTAAACTAAAAACCAAAATTTTTTCCTTTTATTTAAAACTGCAGTATTCGTTTACAGAAGTTTTTATGCTGTTGCACTTTACGCAGAAACTTTTAATGCTTTCATAAACTGTCAAGTCTTAATTTTACATAATGCCTTATTTTAATTTCAACGACAGTATAAATTTATTTTCCAAAATAACTCCGCACCGTGCCTGGAATGCTGTAAAGGTCTGGAGCAGCTACCGATTGAGCAGAATTATGGGTAAGCCTATACAGTGGGGTTATCCGATATCGGTTTCTATCGAGCCGACTACTTCGTGCAATCTTCGTTGTCCTGAGTGCCCGAGCGGGCTTCGGGCTTTCACCCGGCCTACAGGTATGCTGAAAAAAGATTTTTTCAAACGTACCATTGATGACATTTATAAAGAGCTTACTTATCTTATATTTTATTTTCAGGGAGAACCATATTTAAATCCTGATTTTCTTGAGATGGCGAAATACGCTTCTGATAAAGGTATTTACACCGCTACCAGCACCAACGCTCATTATCTTACTGATGCCAATGCTAAAAAAACCGTAGAAAGCGGGCTTGACCGCCTGATCATTTCCATTGACGGCACTACGCAGGACGTTTACAAACAATACCGTGTGGGCGGCAATTTGGCAAAAGTGATGGAAGGCGCAAAAAATATAGTGAAATGGAAAAAAGAACTGAAAAGCAAAACACCATTTGTATTTTTTCAGTTTTTGGTGGTAAAGCACAATGAGCATCAGATAGAAGAAATAAAGCAGATTGCAAAAGAAATCGGCGTAGACCAGGTAAGGTTTAAAACTGCGCAGGTGTATGATTATGAAAATGATCCCAACCAGTTAATTCCTACGCTCGAAAAATACAGTCGCTACCGCAAAGGAAAAGATGGAAAGATGAAAAGTAAAAGCGGCCTTGGAAATTATTGCTGGAAACTCTGGCAGGGAAATGTAATATCGTGGGACGGACTTGTGGTGCCATGTTGTTTTGATAAAGATGCTGCCCATCGTTTGGGAAACCTGCAGGTGCAGACTTTTAAAGAAGTGTGGGACAATGATAACTACAAACAGTTTCGCAAAGAAATAATGACCAGCCGCAAAAATATTGATATTTGTGCCAACTGCAGCGAAGGATTAAAAGTGTGGGAAGATTAAAAATTCATTACTTTCAGGTATTAATACGTCAATCCGATTTTCTGTTTTCAAACCCGTAATTATGCCTATTGAAAAAGAAATTCCTAAAAGTTATCTGCGCAATTCAAGTCATAAAACACTTGTAAATATCCTATATACTTCTAACTGGATACTGGAGCGCCTGAAAGAATTTTTGGCCGATGAAGACATTACTCACCAGCAATACAACATTCTTCGTATTCTCAATAATAGTGAAACTCCTTTATCTACCTTAAAAATAAGGGAGCAAATGCTTGATAAAATGAGTGATACCAGCCGTATTGTTGAGCGTCTTTTAAAAAAAGAACTGGTAAACAAACAGGTGTGCGCAACAGACAAACGACTGGTTGATGTAACCATCAGCGAAAAAGGTCTTATTCTCCTGCACCGTCTGGAAAAGAAAACGGACGAGCTTGACGCCATCACTTCTCACCTCAATACTGAAGATATAGATATTGTTAATCAGTTGCTCGACAAATTAAGAGAGAAAGAATAGCACAGCTTTATTTTAATTTCATCCAAACCTATGATCAGACCTTTCAGGACGTTTATTTTTATTATTTTTTGTACTATATTCTCTATCTCAGTTTCCGCACAGAAATCTCCTCAATATGAATTCCGGGCTGTATGGATAGCAACAGTAGAAAACATTGACTGGCCCAGCAAAAAAGGATTAACAACGGATCAGCAGAAAGAAGAATTTATCCGCTTGCTGGATATGCATAAAAAGAACGGAATGAATGCAATAATTATGCAAATCAGGCCTGTTGCAGATGCTTTTTATCCTTCACGTTTTGAGCCCTGGAGTGAATACCTGACCGGTACGCAGGGAGTGCCGCCAACGCCATATTATGACCCGCTTCAGTTTATGATAGAAGAGACGCACAAACGCGGAATGGAGTTTCATGCGTGGATGAATCCGTATCGGGCAGTCTTTAATGTTAACCGTTCTTCTGTCGCCGCAAGTCACGTTACCCGTCTTTTTCCCCAATGGTTTGTAACTTATGGAAGCACAAAATATTTCGATCCCGGCATACCCGAGGTGCGTGAGCACGTAAACAATGTAGTTAGAGATTTGGTAGAAAGATATGACCTCGATGCCATACATTTTGATGATTATTTTTATCCGTATCACATTATAGGCAAAGAGTTTCCTGACGATAGCAGCTATGCTAAGTACGGTAATGGCGCTGACAGAGGTGACTGGCGAAGAAGCAATGTTGACACGATTATAAAAATGCTGGGTAAAACCATTAAAATCGCAAACCCCCGGGTAAAGTTTGGAATCAGCCCTTTTGGCGTGTGGCGCAACAGCAGCAAAGACCCGAGAGGCAGTGAGTCTAAGGCTGGCATTACGAACTACGATGATCTTTATGCTGATATTCTTTTATGGCTTCAAAAAGGCTGGATTGATTACGTAGCTCCGCAATTGTATTGGGAGACGACGCATAAATATGTTGGTTTTAATATGTTGCTGAACTGGTGGGCAAATAATACTTATGGAAGGCAGTTATATATTGGACACGGCATCTACAGAGCTTTAGAATCAAGAAGCGGCTCATGGAGAAATTATAATGAAATACCCAACCAGATAAAAGCGGTAAGGGCAAATGCAAACGTACAGGGAAGTATTTACTTCAGCAGCGCGACTTTTACAAGGAACCCAAATGGCTGGTGCGACAGCCTTGAAAATAATTATTATAAATATCCGGCGCTTATTCCGCCAATGAAATGGATAGACAGCATTCCGCCGATAAGCCCGTTGAAGGAGATTTTGAATGAAGACCAGGTAAGGCTATATTACCGCGGAGCAGAACCAATTAAAGGATTTGCCGTTTACACTGTTTCTCCCGGCGAAGCCGATGATATACATAATGCTGCACTTGTATCCATACTTGCAGCCGATAAAACGATTGATATAAGTCTATCATCAATTCCTTCCGCCAGCGGCGATAAAATATATGTTTCTGCTGTAGACAGGAATAATAATGTGAGTCAATGGGTGCAACTGAGATAAATTAATTGAAGTTTATTATAAAAGTTATGCAATACCTTTTTATAAAAAACAACCTGTTTCTATTAAAGCTTACTAATCTCTTTTTCCTTTATTATTGCATATCCTTTCTTTTTATTTATATCAACTATATTTAACCCTATTTAAGGGAATTAATATATTAAATAAAATGCTTACAAAATGAAACAGCTCGTTTTTCTGATTTTTTCATGTTGCCTGATAGTATGTCTTATTGCAGCACGCCCGTTTTACCATAAACATATTTCGGAAAACAAAAAAAAGCACGGTAAAACTTCTTTTTCTTCAGCTTTAAAAAGCTGCAACGGCCCGGATTTAAAAGAGGAAAAATCAGGTCAGAGCAATTTTCCAATCAAGTCTCATCCCCGTATTGCTATTGCGGGGTTAGGAATAGAATCAAGCACCTTCTCTCCTGCGCTTACAAACGAAGAAGCTTTTCATGCAAAATATGGTGCAGAAGTTTTCTCCTTTTATCCATTTTTATCAGTTGACTCTCCGCTTCGTAACCAGGCAATTTGGATCCCTGCCTTAGTTGGCAAGTCATTACCCGGAGGTGCAGTTACCAGGGAAGCATACGAATCACTTATAAATAAGACGCTTGATTCGCTTAAAAAAAACGGGCCCTATGATGGTCTTTTTTTCGATATTCATGGCGCCATGAGCGTTGTTGGCCTTGATGATCCTGAAGGTGATTTTATTACAAGAATTAGAAAAGTGATAGGCAAAGAACCCATTATTTCAACTTCAATGGATCTGCACGGAAACGTCTCATGGCGTCTTGCAGAAAATACAGATTTAATAACCTGTTACCGCATGGCGCCTCATGAAGATGAGATGGAAACCAAACGACGCGCCGTAAAAAACCTGGTGGAGAGAATTGAAAGCGGAAAGGGAAAACCTGCTTATAAAGCCTACATTTCTATACCTGTATTGTTACCCGGCGAAAAGACAAGCACAAGAATAGAACCGGCAAAAAGTGTATACAAAGCAGTTGCGCCTGCTGCTGCACAAAAAAGTATTATTGATGCCGCGATATGGGTAGGATATGCGTGGGCTGATGAACCGCGTAATCATGCGGTGGTGATGGTAACGGGAGATGACGAAGTAATAGTAACCCGGACCGCGGAGCAGTTAGCTCAACGCTTTTGGAATGCAAGGACAGGTTATGCATTTGTGGCACCAACAGGCACCTTACGTGAGTGTGTTGATAAGGCAATTGCAAGCAAAAATCATCCTTTTTTTATAAGCGACTCAGGTGATAATCCTACTGCAGGCGGCGCCGGTGATGTAACCTGGACATTAAAAGAAATACTCGCCCGTCCTGAGTTTAAAACTGAGAACGGTCCTTCTCTTATTTATGCTTCTATTCCCGGGCCGGAGTTTGTTAAGAATGCGATAGCAGCAGGCGTTGGTAAACATGCAGAAGGCTATGCAGGTGCAAAAGTGGATTCAAGATATGCTCCTCCGGTTCTGCTTTCAGGAACAGTGGAGTCGATACAATATGGCGATAAGGATGCTGAAGTTGAAGTGGCCGTTAAGGTTGGGAGCGTGCATGTTATTGTTACCCAAAAACGTAAGCCTTACCACAAGGAAATTGATTTTACCAGGCTCGGGCTTAATCCCCGTAAAACGGATATTGTGGTTGTAAAAATTGGTTATCTCGAACCTCAGCTTTTCGCAATGAAAGCAGACTGGCTGCTGGCGCTTACTCCGGGTGGAGTGGATCAAAATATAGAGCGCCTTGGGTATAAAAGAATTCAGCGACCAATGTTTCCGTTAGATAAAGAAATGAAAAACCCTGATCTTTCTGCTAAAATTGTTCCTTCATCTCCGAACTGATAAATATACAAGTTTAATACAATATGTTTTGAATTATATTAAATAAGCAGGAAAGAAAACTGCGCTGTTTTGTTGAAAATAAGTTAAACATGCGTTTTTCTCCAACAACAAACCCAACTTAATTAAAACTGTATTTTAAAAAATAGAAAAGACAATTCCTTTTGCTGATGTCAAGGCGGAATAATTGAACAGAAAAGTAACCGCATCCGCTACTTTTTCTCCGCCTCCTTAATGTGGTATTCCTGTATCAGCGGCGGGTTTTCAGGAGTAAGCGTAAAAGATACTTCGATATTCTTTTTTTCACCTTCCATTATAAAGCTGCCGCGCAACTGGTTTTGAGCAATAACATCATTCACTTTTAAAATAGTACCGGCGTCTGCAAAAATAGCTGTCGCTTCTTTCTTTAGCGAATCAGGAAAATAATCCATAAAAAAATTAGCCGCGAAGATTTTACTCGCTGCTGCATTGTTCCAATAAGGCAGTACATTGACAAGCTCATTTCTTTTCTGCTGTAATATTTTGGATGGAGGCAGTTGCCTGGGTTGAAGGTGAGCCAGCGCAACGAGCGTATCAAGCACCTGCAGATTAATAGCGCCTGCGTTTGCATACGTGAGATTTGCAAACGAAATAATACCTATACCGTATTCGGGTAAAAACCTCCACTGGCTGCCAAAGCCTGGCAATCCCCCGCTGTGGCCCACATATATTCTGGCATCACAATCTTTCATCCAGTTCAGACCAAAGCAATAGGCCGAGATGGTGGCGCATTCCCTGCCATCAGGGTATTTAAAGTGAGGGGAAAATGAGCCCATGTTCCATGGCTGCTGCATTTCGCGCAGCGAACTTCTTTTAACAGGCCCGTTATCTTTATCATTTGAGGGTGGCCATGCTGACTGGTGTAAAGCCACGTACTTGCTAAAATCTTCAATAGAAGTAATAAGACCTCCCATAGCGCCATAAGAGCCGTGGTGCAACAATGGCTGTTCTGCCCATTGCTCATTCAGCCACCGGTAGCCATGGGCTAATTGTGCAGCAGGCACTTGTGTATATTCCCATTTTGTATGACTCATACCAAGCGGCTGCAAAATATTTTCAGTTATATACTGCTCAAACGGTTTGCCGGATACTTTAGAAACAATATGCCCCAACAAGGTAAAACCAAGGTTGCTGTATTCATAAGCGACACCGGGAACATTAGAAAAGGTAATGCCATTCTTCACTAAGTTTATTAACTGCGCATCAGTATTTTGGAGCTGCCGGTCGCCCCAGGGATTGTCTTCCGGAAAGCCTGCAGCATGCGATAATAAATTCCTGATCGTAACAGGCGGTGCATCAGTGGTAAGGTACTGCAGCTTCTGCATCTCGGGGATGTATTTATAAGCAGGATCATCGAGCTGCAGCTTGCCTTCGTCGCGCAGTTTTAAGATTGCCATAGCTGTAAAGCTTTTCGTCATCGAAGCAATGCGGAAAAGTGATGCCGTTGTAGCAGGAATTTTCTCCGCTATATCTGTATAGCCCGACGCACCGGTATGTACCAGCCTTCCGTCCACCATTAACCCAAATGCAAAACCAGGAAAATGATTTTTTTCCGCATACCTATGAAATAAACTGTCAATCACCGGAAAAGCAGATTGAATTTTCTGAAGCCTGTTGCTGTCATTAAATACAAGGGGCTTGTAAGTAAGGGATTGTTGGCTACTGGCAATATGCACGTTTATAAAGGCAGCAAGCATCAGCAGAAGATAATGTGAGTAACCAGACGGAATCAATAAAATTGCTTTTTTCATAGCAGTTATTTTTTAAAAAGAAAGTTCAACAAAGTAAGTTTTTTTACTCAAGAATATTTTGGCGGCAAAATAATACTGAAGTATGTGATTTTAGTAAACACGGATATATACCTGCATGATAAGTCTTAAATGTTATTAATGATTCTAAAGAAAAAGACATTAAAAACAGAATAATCAAAATGAAAAGCTTTTGGCCAGAAAGATGGCAGTAAGAGGTTGGCATAATAATAACTATATTGTTTCTAAGTGCAACAAACCCAATTGATAACATGATTTATTCAGGTACCAGTGGCCTGGTGCTTCCCGTACCTCAATCATTATACCCTTCCGAATTTCAGGGTAAAAGCCGGTTGACCTATTATGCGTCTTTGTTTAACAGCGTAGAGATCAACAGTTCTTTTTATAAGACTCCGATGGTGTCTACGGTTAGTAAATGGGCTGAAAGTGTTCCGAACCATTTTCAGTTTACCTTTAAATTGTCGAAATCTGTAACTCATGCAAAGGGACTTGATTTTAATGCTGAAGATATTAATCATTATATGCACACCATTGCCCATATAGGTAATAAAAAAGGATGTTTGCTGGTTCAGATTCCACCCGCACTAAAAATTGAAAAATTTGATCAATTGCAAAACCTTTTAATAAGTATTAAAGGTGCTGACACCAATGAAGATTGGAAAGTAGCGTTAGAGTTTCGCAACCAGTCATGGTATCATAAAGAAGTATATGATTTACTCGATCAATATAAAGTTAGTATGGTGATACATGATTTGCCTGCCGCAGCTACACCACTGATAGAATCAAAAGCAGATTTCAGGTATTTACGTTTTCACGGTCCAGGCGGTCGTTACCGGGGAAGCTACTCTGATGATTTTTTACACAAATATGCGCAATACATTAAAGCTTGGGCAAGTGAAGGGAAGGCAATTTATTTTTATTTTAATAATACAATAGGAGATGCTTTTGAAAATTTACAGACTCTAAATGGTTTTGTGCAGCCATTATTTTAAGAAGAAAAAACGCTTTTGGATAAAGAGGAAGCTTATACTGTTTCTATGCTTTTCTTTTTCAGTTCTTTTGCCTTTTATTCAGCATCAGCAAAACAAATTGGTTTGAATTAATAACAGAACGCACTATGCAAGAAATAAAAAAGGCCTTAATAATGCTTTGACAATTAAGGCCTGAACAAAGTAAGTGGTGTGAGGCGGGATCGAACCGCCGACACAAGGATTTTCAGTCCTTTGCTCTACCAACTGAGCTACCGCACCATCCGTTGCTTGTTTTACAGGGCAGGGCTGCAAATATAAGAGGAATTTTATAAAATTATTATTTCGATCCCTAAAATTTATTTTTTTAAAACTCGCAGTTTTTGGGCGTTCGTGCAAAAGGTATTACGTCTCTTATGTTGGTCATGCCCGTAACAAACTGTACCATGCGCTCAAAACCTAATCCAAAACCGGCATGCGGAACGGTGCCAAAACGACGACTGTCTAAATACCAGCTCATTTCTGCAGCAGGTATATTCATTTCTTTCATTCGCTCCTCCAGCTTCCCAAGCCTTTCTTCCCTTTGTGAGCCACCCACTATTTCTCCAATTCCCGGAGCAAGTATGTCCATGGCAGCGACTGTTTTTCCATCATCATTGAGACGCATGTAAAAAGATTTTATTTCTTTGGGGTAAGCGGTAACAATCACGGGTTTTTTAAAATGCTTTTCTACCAGGTATCTTTCATGCTCACTTTGCAGGTCAACCCCCCATTTAACATCGTACTTGAACTTGTTCTTTTTATAGGCAGAACTTTCCAGCAAAATATCTATAGCTTCTGTATAAGTGATGCGTTCAAAATTATTTTTTAAGACAAATTCAAGCTTTTCAGCCAGGCCAGGTTCACTTCGCTCATTTTGGGGCTTTTGCTTTTCTTCTTCCGCAAGGCGCTGGTCTAAAAACCCAATATCTCCGCGGTTATTATCTAAAGCATATTGTATCAGGTATTTAATAAACTCCTCGGCCAGGTTCATATTATCTTCAATATCACAAAAAGCCATTTCCGGTTCTACCATCCAAAACTCTGCGAGGTGGCGGGCTGTGTTAGAATTTTCTGCTCTGAAAGTTGGCCCGAAAGTATATATTTCACTAAAAGCCATTGCACCCAGTTCGCCTTCCAACTGTCCGCTTACAGTAAGGTTTGTGCTTTTGCCAAAAAAATCTTCTTTAAAATCAATATTACCATCAGCATTACGGGCAGGCGTGTCGAAAGGTAAAGTAGTTACCCTAAACATTTCTCCGGCGCCTTCTGCATCGGAAGCAGTAATAATGGGAGTGTGCAGGTATACAAATCCCTTGTAATTAAAAAACTTATGGATGGCAAAAGCAAGTGCATGTCGTATACGAAATACAGATCCGAAAGTATTTGTACGAAAACGCAGATGAGCAATTTCTCTTAAAAATTCAAGGCTGTGCTTCTTAGGTTGCAGCGGGTATTTGTCAGCATCGCTGTCTCCTAAAATCTCAACAGATGATGCCATTATTTCTACCCTTTGCCCTTTGCCTTGTGATGGAACTACCTGCCCTGTCACTTTTAGCGAAGCGCCTGTGGTTATTCTTTTTAAAGTTGTTTCGTTTAATAAACCGAGTGCTGCCACAACCTGCAGGTTATCAGTAGTGCTGCCATCGTTGAGAGCTATAAACTGGTTGTTTCGAAATGTGCGTACCCAGCCCATTACCGTTACCTCGCCGCCTGTTTCACCTGACTCGAGCACTTGTTTTACCTTTACCCGTTTATTAAACATTTTTTGTTTATTTTTTTGGACGGCAAAGATAAGGAGTTGTAATTTTGCTGTTTATATTACTGGTTTCTTATATTTACATTCTAATATCAGTCATCAAAATATTGCAAGGGTTTTTAAATTTTTATTTTTCATACAAGCCCGACAATTAAAATTATTTTTCTTAATTCTTAATGTATTTCTACAATAAAAACTTAAAATAATCGCATCTCGTGCAGTACTGATATAAATTGTTGTATCTTGTTGCTCTTTAAAAATTAAAGTGTGCTAAGGCAATAATAAAAACTTCTGCTTAGTCACATCAGGTTTCTTACAAGTCGTAAAGTTTGCATCTGTAAAGAAGCTTTTCTGTTATCACAGAATCAAACAAATGACTTATTAAAATATCAATTCTGAGTTAGAGTGTAATCTTCTTAATTATTAATTGCTTTAATTAAAATATAAATAATGTTTGTAAAAGTCTAATAACAATATCAGTTGTTTTTAAAGACATAAAAGTATTGATAATTGATTTTTTATTATAATTGAGAATATTGAGATAATCTAAAAAAATTGCCCGCTGATAAAACAAAATAGCTGCGCAAACGTTCGTAATAGAACCGGTATACCAGCAAATAGAATTTTTTTACAATCAGCATAAAATAATCAGTACAAAACTTTATGTACTGCCGTAAGCAATATTTACACAAACAATAAAAAAAACCGTAAAAAAAGTAAAACCAAGACATCTGTCGAAAAGATTATTAAATTAAAAGACCTTAAACAATTAAAAATGCAAAAACGATTTAAAATTTCTTGATTTACAAAATTGTAACGTAAACTTGCATTGAAATGTGAAGCTGATCAGCAAACTTCTCTTAAGCTCATCAGTTTTTCGGTTTTCTCAATTCCATTTTTATTCAAATTTTTTCCTTTTACCCTGGATGTTTCGAGTTTTTAACCATCAAAAATTTTTATGTACGACATTTCTCAATTGAATGATATGCTTGTTCCCGAGCTTAAGGATATAGCGGACCAGCTAAGCATTCCCAGTGCTGCTAAAGCAGATAAACAAGATTTGATTTCCAAAATATTAAACCGCCAAACGTCAGGTAACGGTTATGATAAAGCACAGCCGGCTGAACGAGGCAGGCGTAAACGCATAGCAAAAACAGCCGCTCCTGTAGCTTCAGTACAAGAGGCCGAACCAATTGCGGAAATAAAACCTGAGACAGCAGTTGATGAGCCTCTTAAAAAAGAAAGCTTTAAAAATGCATCAATAAAACGTGGAAGAAAGCCAAAAACACAAAAAAATGATGCAGAATTAGAGTTTGACCCGGTAAACACAGACGACAGACCCGCTGTAAAAGAAGATAATGAGGAAGCAAACGACAGCCAACATGCTGAAACCAACAATGATACGCAGGCTTTGAATGGCGCACCTGCAGTACCATCTCAACAATCAAATAACCGGTTTCAGCAGCAAAATCAAAGAAGAGAACAAGCTTTTAATATAGAATTTGACGGAGTAATACAAAGCGAAGGTGTGCTTGAAATGATGCCCGACGGTTATGGATTTCTTCGCTCATCTGACTACAATTATTTATCCTCTCCCGATGACGTGTATGTGTCTCCATCGCAGATAAAATTGTTTGGTTTAAAAACAGGCGATACGGTAGCAGGTTATGTACGCCCGCCAAAAGAAGGTGAAAAATATTTTGCGCTTTTAAAGGTTGAGTCCATTAATGGTAAAGGTCCTGAAGAAGTAAGAGACCGCGTTCCGTTTGATTACCTGACACCGCTTTTTCCGTACGAAAAACTTAACTTAGTCACCAACTCAAGCGGTTACGCAACACGAATAGTAGATTTGTTTACGCCTATAGGTAAAGGGCAGCGGGGGTTAATTGTGGCCCAGCCTAAAGTTGGTAAAACAGTTTTATTAAAAGATATAGCCAATTCAATTGCTGCCAATCATCCTGAGTGTTATCTGATGGTGGTATTAATAGACGAACGGCCGGAGGAAGTAACAGATATGGAGCGCAGTGTGAAGGCGGAAGTGATAGCCTCCACTTTTGATGAGCCTGCGGAAAAACACGTAAAGGTGTCAACCATTGCTTTGCAAAAAGCCAAGCGCCTCGTTGAATGCGGTCATGACGTGGTGATATTACTTGACAGTATTACCCGTTTAGCAAGAGCGCATAATACCGTTGCTCCATCAAGCGGTAAGGTATTAAGCGGCGGTGTCGAAGCGAACGCCATGCAAAAGCCGAAACAATTTTTTGGCGCAGCGAGAAAAATTGAATTTGGAGGCTCACTGACTATTCTGGCAACTGCCTTAATTGAAACAGGATCAAAAATGGATGAAGTGATTTTTGAAGAGTTTAAAGGAACCGGTAATATGGAACTGCAGCTTGACCGAAGGCTCGCTAACAGGCGTATTTTTCCTGCCATTGACCTTGTAACTTCATCAACACGTCGCGATGATTTGTTGCTTGATAAAGAAACTTTGCAACGTATGAACATTCTTCGTTTATATATTAATGACATGAATACCGAAGAAGCGATGAATGAATTGCTAAAGAGAATGCGCGGCACAAAAGATAATACTGAGTTTTTAGCAAGTATGAATGGAAGATAAGAGGTGATAATATTTAGTAAAAGCCACTAAAAGTGGCTTTTTTTATTAATATTTAAAACTTGTTTTAAATATTAATATCTCATCAATAATATTTTTAAAGGGTAAATGAGAATGAAGGCTTAAGATAAAGCTTTGAACCTGGTTTTGGAAATAAAATTAGTTTGTTGATTTATTTAAAGCTTTCTGAAAATGAAAAGTGAAGCCGATATTTTTCGTATTCGTAGGATCTATTAAACGCCATCCTGATAAACGCATATATTTTAATATATCTTCAGAAGCTATTGAACCTTCAAAAGATTTTAATTTTTGAATGCTGGTTTTATTGTCAAAGTCAGCAAACCTTACTGCTGATTCAAAAACTATATTTAACCTGTTTAAGGTATCAGATAAGTGTTTTTTGTAAAGATTAATTTTACAATGTATTACTATCTTTTCTTGTGCTTTGATAAAATTTAATGGTGAGAAAAAATGATGAGAATAAATAGTTTTTTTACCATTTTTTAAAATTTTATTATTCAAATTCTTATTTGATAAAAATAATTTCAATTGAACTGGTACAAAAAAATCTTATAAATCCTTGCTTTCAATGGTTTTTATTCCACGAGGATCTTATGCGAAGAAATTCCTGTATCTGAGTCAAGCGTTAAAAAATATACGCCTGTGCTTAATCCTGTAAGTGGTATTTGTATCTCCTGGCCTATGTTTAGTATATCATAGCTTTTTAAAAATACCTTTCTTCCCAAGGCATCAATTAAACGCACATTTGCCTGTTTCATGTTTGCAAGTATGCGAAGAGTGGTTGTGTATTTAGCAGGGTTAGGATATAATACGTATTGCACACCCGTTTTGTCGAGCACTACGCTTACCACCTTAGAATAAATAACCCGGCCATCTTTAGCTGTTTGTTTGAGGCGGTAGTAATTTACACCCTGAAAAGGTTTACTATCATTAAGAACATATTGCTGCAAACTGTCAGGAGTGCTGCCTGAACTGAGTTGACCAACAGAACTAAAAGTAATACCATCAATGCTTCTTTCAATTTCGTAAGAAATACTGTCTGTTTCAGCAGGTGCAGACCACTGAAGGTTAACAGTATTGTTTGCCTCTTTTTGGCCTGTAAAAGTAAAAGCACGGATTTTAAAATTGTTATCTGAGATATCGAAGAAAATATTATTAACTGCTTTTACCCTTATTCTCCCTGTTGTTGTTATATTTTCGGGCACTATTATATCCTCAAAGCCGTCGTTAGGCGTACTTGCAAGCAAGGTAACCGGAAAAGTTAATCCGCCGTCAACAGATAGTTCTATGGAAACATTGGTGCAGCTTACAGGCGCAATATTTGTATTATTAACATCCCAGGTAACCATCTTAAAAGTACCGGCATCCCATGTGGCAGTATCGGGCTTTGTTACCCTGAAAGGTCCGGATTTTCCGTCAACTGCTACTGACATTTCACCGTAACATACACCTCCGCCTCCGGCGCGGTTATCTCTTGCCGTTAAACGAAATTGTAACGTACGGGCATACGTTGGCAAAACTTCACCAATGGTAGTTTTGTTATTTACAATATCACTTATTTTAGGAAAATATCGCACAGGAGTGGTTACCGGTGGAAAGGAACGGAAAATGGGCGCATTACCTGCCGGAGCATTCCACGGACCCAAAGGCCCGCCTGTATCTGTTTCTTCCCAATTGTAAGTAAGAGAGTCTTTGTCAATATCAGTTGCAGAACCGGTAAGTGCAAAAGGTGTAGATTTTGGAATAGTATAATTAGTACCTGCATTTACAACAGGCGGAGTATTACCCGTCGTTGTTTTTACCGCACAGCTGTTACCGGTTCCGTTATTTATATAATCTGTTATTCTATCAATGCTTAAAGCATGAAAGTAAGGATCACTGTTAGGTTGCAGATCGTTTGAGGGATCGCAAATACCGGCATAAGCCATAATTGTGCTGCCGCTGCCGGGCTCAGCATTGGAGGTAGTATCTTCGTTGCCGTTGCAATTGCCTGTGGTAGCATTAAAAGTATGGACACCACCAAATTCATGACCAATCTCGTGCGCTACATAATCTACGTCAAAGGGATCGCCTGAGGGAGGTGAGTTTCCTGTTACACCGCTTGCTTTGGCCCCATTAATACATACGACACCAACTTCAGCAAGTCCTCCGCTTGCTGTACTGACGGTATGACCGACATCGTAATTATTCTGACCGATAAATTTATCAATAACAGTCTGGCTTTCAGTCAAAAGAACATTGGCATTATCATTACCTTTAAAAGGATCTTTTGCAGAGTCGGTAAAAACAATTTTATTATTATTATTTACAAGCACTAACCTTATGTCTAATTCGCTTTCGTATATGCCGTTAACGCGGTTTATAGTGGTTACGATTGCTGATAATGCCTGTGCAGTTGTAACCGCAGCGCCGCCTACAGCAATGGCATATTCTCCTGTACAGGCAACGGCAAGACGGTAAGTTCTTAATGTTCCTCCGATACATTGTGCACCTTGCGGCCGGTGCGCTGTAATAGTTTTTTGTAAGGCCTCTTCGTTAATAATGAGGCCATTTTCTATAAAAGGTGTTTTTTGCCTGTAATTTTTCTTATAGTAAGAAATATAGCTGGTTAATGTTTCCTGAACATAAGGATCAATATAAACTGAGCCGTTGACAGGTGAAAGAATCATGGCATGAAAACCTCTGTCAGACCAATCAATTTTAATAGTGGCATAAGGATCATCAATACCCTGACCGTTGTAAGTTTTGATATTGGGGAACTGAGCTGCTAATCCGGGTTCCATCATTGAAGTTTCTGTAAGGCGAAACCTGTTAAAACTGCCATCGGGCATTGGCAGTATAATTACTAAAGCACTTTTTTTAGCAGCTTCAGTATATTCTTTTGGTATTGTTCTTAAAAAAGGCGCTAACCTTTCGGTATCTAACATTAATGTACGATACTGCTCCGGCACTATTTTTCTTTGTTTGCCGGATACAGCAATTTTTGATTCCGAAATATCTTTCCAAAAATTATTTTGAGCAAAAGCTGAATAATAAGAAGAAAAAACAAGAAGCAGTATCGTGAACCGTGTTAGGAACTTTTTCATTAAAGAAGTTTATTCGTCACTAAGTATGAAAATCTGGTGTTTTGATTGTAATATTACTAATAATTCAATTGTTGCCTTTGGCAAAATTCATCTATTTGCAATTTTTTAAGCATCCAGCAGCAGATATAGCTGTAATATCTATTAATTCTATTGCCGGATTATTTAAAAAGACATGTTCATAAATTAAAAGTATAACTATAATTTGACCTGGTCTTTAGTTTACTATTAACGGTTTTCCCGTACTTTTTATTTTAATATAGTTTTTCTTAACTGACCGCACATACCAACTCCGTATCTTACATTTGCGAAAAATTTAAATGAATAAAGGAATGAGGAAAATACCGATTGTATGTCTGGGAATTCTGTTATCTTTTACAGCATGCGATAATGAAAATTCATCTACTGTTGGTACGTACGAAAGAGAAGAATCATCATCAGAAAAGAAAAGCGCGGAAAAACAGGAAGAAGAAGTTAATAAAAACAGGAATCCTGAAAAGTTTTATATAGACTCTTCTAAAAGCGTTGATAGTGCATTACGTAAAAAAGACGCAGGGGCCTCACCTGAAAAAAATAGCATCAACACCCAATCTAAAGCTGCACCAGGTAAAATACAGCCAGGTAACACACAACCCGAATAAAAGCAACCGAAAGCTAAAAGAAATCAGTTAAAAAACAAGATGTTCGCGGTTTTTAATTTTTTCCGTTGTTAACTCCGCAGCTATTTGTACAACGGAAATTGATTTGACCATTGCTATAATATGGTTGCATTTTTCATTATCTGCATAATCGCCCTTTAATAGCAATAAAAAATCCATGTGCTTAAACTCGGGAAGCAAATATTCGCCATCGCAGTGATTGTGAAACATGTAATATTTTAAAAAAGTGTTTTCTTCGTGCTCGTAAACGGAAAAAAAATATTGCCTGTTTTTTTTCCTCAATTGTTTGTCTATCTCAGTATTCAGGCGGAAATTATACCCCAACAAATTATTAAGCAGCCAGCAGAACTGGTAATTTTTAACCGCTGCCATTATTCCGATTAAACGGGTATCCGAAAAAAAATCGTCAGCTATGGCTTCATTGTCGAGTATCAGTTTCATGATGCATCAAAGTTAGAACTCTGCTGTAAGATTTTTATCTTCTTTTGTTCTTTTAACTGCAATTACAATTTCAGTTTTCTTTTTACTGACGAACGTTAATTATGAATTCAAAAAAATTAATATAATAAATTAACTGTGTTATTTACATTAATAATTATTATTAAAGTTTGTTAGATACGCCTCATAACATTATTGCACCTTATTTTTTTGCAAAATGCAGGAATAAACTTTTTTTAACTAATTTCCCCGCGTTAACAAAAAACATCCTTAATGGCTCATCCTCTGCTGCGCAAAAAATCAATTGACAAGATATTGGCAGATGCTGAAGCCGGTTTACATGATGGCCATACTGTTTTGAATAAGGTTTTAGGTGTCAGAGACCTTACGTTCATGGGTATTGCGGCCGTAATCGGTGCAGGCATATTCAGCAGTATTGGCAAGGCTTGCTACGATGGCGGTCCCGGTGTTATTTTCCTGTATATGTTTACGGCTGTGGCGTGTGGTTTTGCAGCATTGTGCTACGCTGAGTTCGCTTCTACAGTGCCTGTTTCAGGAAGCGCTTATACGTATTCTTATGTTGCCTTCGGCGAAATTTTTGCCTGGATTATCGGTTGGGATTTACTGATGGAATACGCCATTGGAAACATTGCCGTCGCTATTTCATGGAGTGATTATTTTACCGGTTTGTTAGACAAAGCCGGCTTACACATTCCCGGGTGGCTTACAATGGATTATTTTACTGCACATCACGGCTTTGCTGAAGTTAGTGATTTAGCATCAAAAGGTCAAAATCTTGCTTCGGTTGATCCTTCAGTGCTTTACAGGTACAATGCCTGGATGCACGCTCCGCATCTTTTTGGAATGCACCTAATAATGGATTTACCTGCGTTATTAATTGTTGCTTTTATAACTTATATCGTATTTATCGGCATTCAGGAGTCGAGGACGGCAAGTAACATTATGGTAATGATTAAGCTTGCTGTCATTTTTCTTGTTATTGTTTTAGGCGCATATTATGTGCAGCCGCAAAACTGGTCTCCTTTCACACCTAATGGTGTTTCAGGTATCTTAAAAGGTGTGTCAGCAGTATTTTTTGCATACATAGGTTTCGATGCTATCTCCACAACTGCTGAAGAGTGCAAAAATCCGCAGCGCGATTTGCCGCGCGGCATGATATATTCTCTAATCGTTTGCACCATACTATATGTGTTGCTTGCCTTGGTATTAACAGGCATGGTGCATTATACCAAATTGAATGTGGGAGATCCGCTTGCATTGATTTTTGAAGCAAGAGGTCTTAAATGGATTTCAGGAATTGTAGCGGTCAGCGCCATCATAGCTACTGCAAGCGTATTGCTTATTTTTCAGTTAGGCCAGCCGCGCATCTGGATGAGCATGAGCCGTGACGGGTTATTGCCTAAGATATTTTCAAAGCTGCACCCGGTTTATAAAACCCCTTCTTTCTCCACTATTCTTACTGGTTGCCTGGTCGCTATTCCTGCCTTATTTCTAAATCTCGATGTGGTGCTGGCGCTTACCAGCATCGGTACTTTGTTTGCTTTTGTATTGGTTTGTGCAGGCGTGCTGGTATTGCAGCAACGGGCTGAAAAACCTGTTTCGAGATTTAAGGTGCCGTACGTAAATGGTAAATATATCATACCGCTTATGTTTATGATAGCTGTGGCCATCGTTGCCTATACAGTGCCCGCTTACTTTAGTAATATCTTTTCAAAAGAAGGTTTTCCCATGCTTTTTTTCTGGCTGGTTGCTGCCGTTGTCAGCGTATTTTCGTTCAAAAATTCGTTTTCGCTGATACCGGTTCTTGGCCTTATAAGTTGTTTTTACCTGATGGCGCAGGAAAGCCATACCAACTGGCTTCGTTTTTTAATCTGGCTGGGCGTTGGCCTGATTGTTTATTTTACCTATGGCTTTCGTAAAAGTAAGCTTGCTTTAAATACAGTATAAATGGAGAATATTTTAGAATACGTGCAAGAGAAATGGAAGAAATTAACTGCATTTTCAAAAAAAGAAGAAACAAAAGAGCAGTTGTGGGAAGAAATAGTTTATCGTTACTCCGGTCAGCACAGGCACTATCACAATATTAATCACATAGCCTATCTTTTTACCTGGTGCGACCGGTTTATTGATAAAATCTCCAACCCTGCCGTTATGGGCTTTTCTATTTTGTATCACGACGTCGTCTATGACACGTACAGAACTGATAATGAAGAGCAAAGCGCAGCATTTGCCGAATCGCATTTACAACAATTAAACGTACATTCAGAGCTTATTGATAACGTAAAAATATTCATCACGGCTGCGAAGGATCATACAATACCGGCAGGTTTTTCTCTGCAGAATGACCTTGCTTTGTTCCTTGATTTTGATATGACTATTTTAGGAGTTGATGAGGAAATATATAAGTTGTACAGTGAAAAGATCAGGTACGAATATTCAAAATATCCTGATCCGGTGTACAGAGAAGGACGAAAGCTTGCCTTGCAAAGAGTGCTTGCTTCTGAAAACATTTTTTCTACAAATGACTTTAAAGAAGTGATGGAAGAAAAAGCGCGTGAAAACATCAACAGGGAAGTAAGTCTTTTGTAAAAGCAATTATTTCTATGTTGATTTTTTGGTTTCGTACCTTTGCTTATTAATTGTAGCTATAAATGAAGTACGAGGTTGGAGACGATATTATAGTTGTTCACAGCAATGACGAAGGCAAAGTAATAGAAATAGTAAATGACAAAATGGTCATAATCGAAGTGAAAGGTGTAAAGTTTCCGGCCTACATGGACCAGATTGATTTTCCTTATTTTAAACGTTTTTCTGAAAAAAAGCTATTTCCTGATAAACCCAAACCAAAGGTGTATGTAGACCAGGTGCAGAAAGAAAAACGGCGCGATGAAGTAAAAGTATCAGACGGTATCTGGCTAACGTTGTTTCCTAAGTTTGAAACAGATCTTTTTGGCGATGATATTGTTGAGAAGTTTAAGGTCTACATTATAAACCGTACTGATGCAGCTTATGAATTTACCTATAAACTAAATTTTTTTGGCAGAACTGATTTTGAAATTACCAGCGATCTTGCAGCCTTCAAAGATTTTTATCTGCACGATGTTGCCTTTGAAGATTTGAATGACAGCCCGTCTTTCGATTTCGAGTTCCGGCTGCCGAAGCCTGACAAATACAAAGCGGATTTTTGCGAAGCGCACTTTAAAATAAAGCCAAAGCAATTGTTTCAGAAGATTGAAGAGCTAAAAGAGAAAAATTTTCCTTCTGTCAATCACCGTTTAGTAGAAAAGTATCCTGACAAACCGTACGAAGACAATTTGCTGGATATATCAAAACTAACTTCTGCCGGTTATAAAGTGTACGATGCAGGCAAAGCAAGACAACACCTGGAGCCTGCAAGAAGTGTGATAGACCTGCATATCGAAAAAATAAGCAACGACTGGAAGGGACTTAGTAACTTTGAAATCATTACCATTCAATTAAAGGAATTTGAAAAATGGTATGATCTTGCAGTTGCACATCATCAGCCTGGTCTTATTGTGATACATGGAATTGGCAAAGGGCGTCTGAAGGAAGAAATACATGATATTTTAAAAACAAAACGCGAGGTAAAGTCTTTTGTAAATCAATACGAGCCACGTTTTGGTTATGGAGCAACAGAGATTTTTTTGCAGTATTAGCAATAATTTCGAACGAAGTATTTTGAACCATAGAGGTTCAAAGAAGAACTGAATTAATAATTCTTAAAGTCCCTTCAGGGGTTTGGGGTTTGCCAACCGCGCTATCGCCTTTGGAGACAGGGGAGGAAAGTCCGGACAGCAAAGAGCAATCTACCGGTGAATAGCCGGCTATTTCAGAAATGGAGTAAGAGACAGTGCCACAGAAAATAACTATCTGCCATTGGCGGAAAAAGGTGAAAATGCGGGGTAAAAGCCCACAGTGCCATTAAGTAATTAACGGCGCGGGTAAACCTTGGATGCTGAAATGCCATGTATAGGATTGGTTTGAGAACTGCTCGTTCGAGTTCTGATTTATTCAGGACGCCATCCAGGGTAGGCAGAAACAGGTGTTCAGTAATGGGCATCGCAGATAAATGATAGCCACGAACAGAATCCGGCTTATGAGTTGGCAGATCCCAAACCCCTAAAGAGCTTTTGAATTTTTATACGATTTTTTTGTTTTTCTATGATTATCTTCTTTTATAATTTACTGCATATATTCTCTTATTATATCATCTATAGCTTTTAGCATATAACAGAAGGAATAAAGTTTTATAAGCGGTAACATCCAATTTACTTACTTGCTTTTCTTTAATCAAATAAAATTTTTTTTTGATTTGGAGAATTAGTATGAGTAAACTTTAGTTGCCACTACCTAAAGGCGAATATTACTAAGTTGCGCCCAAAGGGCTTTATAGAAATCTCCTTTATGAAATATCTTATATTCTTTTAAATAGCTGAACTTTCTTCTTCGTTATCAGCTGTTAATTCATTAATCAAAAATCTAATAGACACATTCGGAGATAAAGTAACACGATCAATCTTTAAAGCTGCCAGCCACGCATTTTGATTTTCTCCATCATTGTTTTCTTCCGACTTTACAGCTTGGTATAATTTAATATTTTCAGCAGTTTTTTTTGTTTTTTCCTTAATTATATTGGTATGTATACCAGAATTATCTTTTGTATGATAAACATGTGCAAGGGTAGGAGCTATTACAAGCGAAACGATAGACATTAATTTTATAAGAATATTCATAGAAGGGCCGGAAGTATCTTTGAACGGATCACCAACTGTATCTCCCGTTACCGACGCTTTGTGAGGTTCGGATTTTTTGTAATACATCGTTCCGTTAATGTCAACTCCTTTTTCAAAACTCTTTTTTGCATTATCCCAGGCGCCGCCGGCATTGTTTTGAAATATTCCCATCAAGACACCGCTCACAGTCGCCCCGGCAAGAAAACCGCCAAGGGCTTCGGGCCCGAAAGCAAAACCAATAATTAATGGAGAAATAATAGCAATTGCACCGGGAAGCATCATTTTCTTTATAGATGCTTCGGTTGATATAGCCACGCACTTATCGTATTCAGGCTTGGCAGTTCCTTCCATTATCCCGGGAATTGTTCTGAATTGCCTGCGGACTTCTTCCACCATTGCCATGGCAGCTTCGCCTACCGCTCTTATAGCCAGTGATGAAAATAAATATGGAATCATACCGCCTACGAAAAGGCAGGCTAATACATCAGCCTTATAAATATCAATTCCCCTGATGCCGGCGATACCGACAAAAGCAGCAAACAAAGCAAGTGCAGTTAAGGCTGCAGAAGCAATGGCAAAACCTTTGCCTGCGGCGGCAGTTGTATTACCGACGGCGTCGAGAATATCAGTTTTTTCACGAACATCTTTAGGCAGTTCACTCATTTCTGCAATACCACCCGCATTGTCCGCAATCGGTCCGAAAGCGTCAATAGCGAGTTGCATAGCAGTTGTCGCCATCATACCCGCAGCAGCAATGGCAACACCATACAAACCGGCAAAATGATAACTGCCATAAATACCGGCAGCTAACACAAGTATGGGCAAAAAAGTACTTTCCATACCGACAGCCAAACCACCGATAACGTTTGTAGCATGACCTGTGCCTGACTGCCGTATAATACTCATTACAGGCCCTTTACCCATGGCGGTATAGTGCTCTGTTATAATGCTCATTAAAGTTCCGACTATCAACCCTACTGCGATGGAACCCATTACACCATATTTTGTAAAATAGGCTATACTTTGCAGTTCTTCTCCCGTTGGCCTGATATCCCTGCTTAAATACATATTGCCATCGGGTAAAATCCAGTTTACTAAAAAATAGGAAGCAATGGCGGTTAAAATAATAGAACCCCAGTTACCCATATTTAAAGCTTTTTGAACCACAGCAGTATGCAAACCGGCTTTATCACTGATGCGTACAAAAGAAGTAGCGATAATAGAAAAAAGAATTCCCACACCGGCAATAAGCATGGGTAAAAGAATAGGAGAGAAGCCTGAGTAGCCATCGGCCAAAGCTTCGCCGGTGCTCGTCGTTACCTCGTGGCCCAATACAATAGTTGCCAGAACTGTTGCAACATAAGAACCAAAAAGGTCAGCGCCCATTCCTGCAACGTCTCCTACATTGTCGCCAACGTTATCAGCAATTGTAGCAGGATTACGCGGGTCATCTTCAGGAATTCCTGCTTCCACTTTACCTACAAGATCGGCTCCTACGTCGGCAGCTTTAGTATAAATACCGCCGCCAACGCGTGCAAACAAGGCAATGCTTTCTGCTCCTAAAGAAAAGCCTGTCAACACTTCAATGGCACGCGTTACCTCTGCAGAGGCAGACAGAGCGCCGGGGGCAAATGTTTTAATAAGAATAATAAACAATCCTCCTAAACCTAAAACCGCCAATCCTGCAACACCCATCCCCATGACTGCACCGCCAGTGAAGGAAACATTCAAAGCTTTTGATAAAGAAGTACGGGCAGCCTGGGCAGTGCGTACGTTGGCTTTTGTAGCTACGCGCATACCAATATAACCGGCTAAAGCGCTGAAAAAAGCGCCCATAAGAAAAGCAATAGCGATAGACCAATGTGATTCAGTGTTTCTGCTGCCCATAAAACCAAGAAGTATTGCAACTATAATTCCGAAATAAATCATTATTTTGTACTCAGCTCTTAAAAACGCCATCGCTCCTTCCTGTATATAAGTGGATATCTCCTTCATCCGGTCATTGCCGGCATCCTGGTCCGATACCCAGTTAAATTTAATAAAAGTGTAGAGAAGGCCGATAATGCCCATTGCGGGTACGGCATAAATCAATTTGTCCATATCAATCGTTTCTTTGGTTTTTTTAAGAAGGTTTCAAAAATAGGTTAAAACAGCTATATAAAGAATGTTTATTAATAAGGGGCAAATAGGTCTGAATGTGAGAAGTTATAATCATTATGTGGAAAAGGTGCAAAGTTGTGTATAATTTAAAAAAAAGCCCTGCCAGCAGTTGCTGACAGGGCTTTGAGGGCGGAGGAAATTTCTACTTATTGATCGTATTGAAAAGCACTACGCTGTAGCTGCCAAGGAAAACTTTGCCTTGCCCAAGGGTTTGATCGGTTACGGTTCCCTGCCCATAGCGGTTAACCAGGCCGCCCCTGTATACGTCTCCCCAGATGCGGGCGCCGACAGGAAAATCTTGCAGATCAGCCTTCGTTAAAGTATAGGTGCCTGCATCCTTCATTATAATATTATGGTACGTTGGGTATTTCCTGATTATGGGAGATCCCGGCGTTCTGTTGCCTGGAGCATTAGGGTCATAAGAAAGAGATATGAGCACGTAAGTGCTGACGCTGCCGATAGGAACAACATCTCTTTTTGACGGGCTGCTCTGATCCGGGCTGGGTTCCTTTATCCAGGTGATGGTTTTGCCGGGGTATATCGATGAAAGGTCTTGCTCGGGCATGACGAGCGGGGTGGTTACCGGCAGAACAAAAGAGGCGGTGTTTTGCTGTCCGTCTTTAGTGTAAGTCATTTCTATGGCAGCATTGTGTCCGAACGCTGCTTTCAGTGTTGAGGCGTCCTGCGGCTCCGTTAAAGTTGTCGCATTTATACGCTGTAAGCTGACGTTGTTGATGCGAACGTCCTGCACTTGGTAGCCGTCCTTGAAAACGCAGTTAAGGCGTGGCTGATTATAAGAAAAATCGCCAATACCGGACTGCGTGTACAGGTAGAGGTAAGCATCGCTCTGGTTGGTTAGCTGATCATAAATAGTCATGGGATCAAGCGTTGTAAAATTCTTAATGCTTTGTACCTGTTCTACTGCAGATGCGCTTTCATCAATACTGCTTTTTTTACAGCTTATAATAAGCATGGCGGCGATAAGGGTTGCGAGGATTTTCATTGTATGTTTTTTTAGTATGAAAAAAAATTATTGTGCGCACGGAAGCTCTTGTGAAACATATTGCGGTGTCACAAGCACTTTTAGGTCGGATTCTTTCCAGGTGCCCGGCTCAAATATCTGTTGTGATCTGAATGTGGCGCTGGTGAAGTTGGTAGGGGTGTAACAGTCTGCAAGACAGCTTTCCCGGTATTCTATTGTAAGCCTGAAACGCTTGTTTTCCGGAATAAGCACGTCCGCATGGTAGCCCCATATATTTTGCCAGTAATACCAGTTGTACCAGTTGTCATTTTTGCAATCCTCCAGTATCTCAATTATAAAGTAGACCTGTCCGGCTTCTTTGTTCGGGCCGGTGGCTACCTGCCACAAAGGGCTGAACCGGTTTTGTGCGGGCGCGACTTTGCAGCCGCGTGATTCATAAGTGGGAATTTCATCCCACATTGATTTGGGCGGTTCGGTGTACGGCTGTGTCCTGGCACAGTTGCTGGGGATTACAGCCCGATAGCAGGGCTCCTAGCCCAAGGAAGAAAAGTAGTTTCTTCATCTTTGTTTGTTTGTTTTTGTTTATGATTAAAAAATAATAGCTGCGGAAATTTATTCGGTCATGTTATAGGAAGGGAAGCCCACATTAAAAAACGCTGATGTAATACATTCTGTATTAATGTGAAAATGAACGCCTAACTTGGTGGCGGGGTACAGGGCTGCATTGCAAAATACAGGGTTAGTCCGCACGAAGTACTTGCGGCAGTTAAGCGACCTGACTTCTTTGAGCATTGCTTTAAACTGCTTAAGATAAAATTCGATAGACGAAAATGCAAAAGTTTTATCTTTTTCGTTACATAATTGAAGGACTTGTCCAATTTGTCGTGTAACAATAACTGGTTGGTAACCCCGCGGAATAACGGCAGGTTTCATGGTATCAGTTTTACTGTATCAAACATATTAAATATTTTTTAACATAACACAATTTTTTTTATTATTGACCGTCAGTTTCATGAATAATTGTTTCGGGTATGTTATTAAGTGTTAATTTTTCAAAAACACATTTAAAAATAAGGGCGCTCATTGCATCGGGGTGGTGGAGGCTATGCACGGATGCGAAGTATTTGTGAAGCAAGCCTTCCTTGTTCCATAAATCCATCAAGTCCAACAAAACATGAGTCCAGCAAAAGTCGCTCAATTGTCCAGCGGTAAAATTAAATAAAAATCTACGTTCCCTGATTGATTTGCAAAATCGATTCGTGTTCAGGTGGTACATACTACCCTTATATTGTCCGCTCAGGATACTGTTGCAATGCCTTTTCAAGGCAATTCATGGCGGCATCAATTGCAGAAAGATTAAGAACATAAGCTAACCTTACTTCCTGCTTTCCCAAACCAGGCGTGCCGTAAAAACCTGTGGCCGGGGCAAGCATAAGCGTTGCACCACCATATTCGAAGCTTTCGAGCAGCCACTGACAAAACTTATCGGAGTCGTCTATCGGCAGTTTTGCCATAGCATAAAATGCTCCGCCAGGGTTAGGGCAAAGAACGCCTTCCATAGCATTCAGCCTTTTTACCAAATGGTCGCGCCGGTTTCTGTATTCTTCTTTAGTTACATTAAAGTAATCAGCAGGCAGGTCAATTGCAGCTTCGCCTGCAATTTGACCAAAACCCGGGGGGCTCAATCTTGCCTGTGCAAATTTCATAGTGGCCTCAAGCACGGCTTTGTTTTTTGTCACTAACGCACCGATCCGTGCCCCGCATGCACTGTATCTTTTACTTATCGTATCCATTACAATCACATTATCATTTGCTCCCTGCAAGTGCATTGCGCTTACAGGTTTTCCTGAGTAGGTAAATTCACGGTAGGCTTCATCAGAAAAAAGATATAAATTATATTTTTTTACCAGTTCTTTTAACTGCTCCATTTCGGCAACAGTGTACAAATAACCTGTCGGGTTATTAGGATTGCAAATAACAATTGCTTTGGTTTTAGGCGTAATAGCTTTTTCAAATTCAGCAATAGGAGGCAAGGCAAAACCATTTTCAATATATGAGGTTACCGGCACCACACTTACACCCGCTTCTACTGCAAATCCGTTATAATTAGCATAAAAAGGTTCCGGTATAATTACTTCATCTCCTGCATCGAGACACACTAAAAAGCCAAACAGAATGGCCTCACTGCCGCCTGTGGTAATTATAATCTGGTCATAATTCACAGCAATACCGACAGATTGATAATAGCTGACCAGCTTTTTACGGTAACTTTCATTGCCTGCGCTATGACTGTATTCTAAAACCGTAAAGTCACTGCTTTTGACAGCATCCAGCATCAATTTTGGTGTCTCTATATCAGGCTGACCTATATTTAGGTGATATACCTGTATACCTTTTTTTTTAGCCGCTTCTGCATACGGCACCAGCTTCCTTATTGGAGAAGCAGGCATTATCTGGCCGCGATGACTGATTGTAAGCATATAACAAAGATAAGAGCTGCCTGAATTGTTGTTTACAATTATTTGAATAAAACCCGAGGCTGTTATGCCGCTTTATCAATACTTTTCCTAGTTTCTCTTTATTCTTTTTAAAAATCAACAAAATGCTCGTTCGGCTGTTAACTCCCTTAATATTTCTATTTTTGCACCTGATATGGCTAAAAAGAATCCTGACACTTTAGAAACTTCCAAAGCAGTGTCTGCAGTTAAAAAGAATGATAATATACTTATAAAAGGTGCCAGAACGCATAATTTAAAAAACGTAACCGTTGAATTTCCCCGGAATAAATTTATTGTCGTTACAGGTGTTTCCGGCTCGGGAAAATCGTCATTAACGATTGACACTTTATTTGCAGAAGGACAAAGGCGTTATGCAGAAAGCCTGAGTGCGTATGCAAGACAGTTCATGGCGCGAATGAATAAGCCCGATGTTGACTTTATAAAAGGGTTATGCCCGGCAATAGCTATCGAACAAAAAGTGAGCACCCGCACACCAAGAAGCACAGTCGGCAGCATGACAGAGATATATGATTACCTGCGTTTGTTATTTGCCCGTGCCGGGCACACCATCTCTCCTGTAAGCGGCCGTGAAGTGAAAAAAGATGATGTAAAAGACGTAATAGAAGCTATACAAAAAATGCCGGAAGGCACGAGGGTTTTAATGATCGCAGTCTTTAAGCAACATGCAAACCGGCAGATAAGAGAAGAATTAAATATTTTACTGCAAAAAGGTTTTAGCAGAATGTATACCTCATCCCAACCTTCTCCTTTAGGAGAAGGAGCAGTACAACACAATTCTGCTGATATTTCTCCCTCTCCTAAAGGAGAGGGCCGGGGTGAGGTCATCCGCATCGAGGACCTGCTTGAAATGAATGATACAGACTTACAAACCAAAATAGCTTCTCCGTCATCTGTCAGCAATTATCAATCAGCTTACATCCTCGTAGACCGTATCGTAAAAAAACAGTTTGACGAGGATGACATACACAGGCTAAGCGACAGCATAGGCACTGCTTTTTATGAAGGCGAGGGAGAGATGTACCTGCAGGCAGACGAGAATTTTCTGCACTTCAGCAACAAGTTTGAGCTCGACGGAATACAGTTTGAAGAGCCTGTGCCTAATTTGTTTTCTTTCAATAATCCTTTTGGCGCCTGTCCGGTTTGCGAAGGTTTTGGAATGGTGCTTGGCATAGATCCGGACCTGGTAATACCAGATAAAAGACTAAGCGTATATGAAGGCGCAGTAGCGCCGTGGAAAGGAGAAAAAATGGGTTTATGGAGAGAGAACTTTGTACGTGCTGCGGTCAATTTTAATTTTCCTGTTCATACACCGGTTGCTGATCTTACAGAGGAGCAATATGATGTATTATGGAAAGGAAACATTTATGCCAACGGCATAAATGACTTTTTTAAAGAAGTAGAGCAAAATTTATATAAAGTGCAATACCGGGTTATGCTGAGCCGCTATCGTGGCCGCACGGTCTGTCATGAATGTAGTGGTTACCGCCTGCGAAAAGAGGCGTTGTACGTAAAAGTGAACGAGTTGCATATCGGTCAATTGTGCCGAATGCCCGTAAAAGATTTATACGAATGGTTTAATGATCTGCAGTTAACTGATTACGACCTGAAGGTGGCAAAACGCATTTTGCTGGAAGTAAAAAACCGCATAAAAACGTTGCTTGATGTAGGTCTTGGATACCTTACGCTCAATCGTCTTGCTAATAGTTTAAGCGGCGGAGAAAGCCAGCGTATCCAGCTAACCAGGAGTCTTGGCAGCAATCTCACAAATTCTTTATATATTTTAGATGAACCATCTATAGGATTACACAGTCGGGATACTGAAAGATTGATAGAGGTTTTAAAAGAACTAAGAGATTTGGGAAATACTGTTGTAGTTGTTGAGCATGATGAAATGATGATGCGTAAAGCTGATCACATTATTGATATGGGTCCTTTTGCAAGTCATCTCGGAGGGGAAGTGGTTGCCGAAGGAAATTACGATGAAATTGTTTCAAACGCTGAAAGTCTTACCGGTAAATATCTGAAAGGGGAATTAAAAATTGAACCTCCGGCAAAGGTCAGAAAATGGAACCGCAGTATAACTATAGAGGGTGCCCGTCACAACAATCTAAAAGACATTACTGTGCAATTTCCCCTAAATGTTTTTTGCGTGGTATCAGGTGTAAGCGGCAGTGGAAAAACAACGCTTATAAAGCAAATACTGGCGCCGGCATTAAAAAAGCTGAAAGGTGAGTTTGCTGAAAAAGTAGGTTTTCACAAAGCTCTTACCGGCGACATGGATTATATATCGCAGGTAGAAATGATTGATCAAAATCCTATCGGAAAGTCCTCGCGCAGCAATCCTGTTACTTATATAAAAGCGTACGACGAAATACGGGATGTTTTTGCGAAGCAGCCAATGGCGAAAATGCGCGGATTCCAGCCAAAACATTATTCTTTTAATGTGGACGGCGGCCGCTGTGATGCCTGCAAGGGCGAAGGTGAACAGGTGGTAGAAATGCAGTTTTTGGCCGATGTACATCTCTTATGCGATGTTTGCAATGGGAGAAGATTTAAGGAAGAAGTGCTGGAAGTAACTTATAAAATGAAGAACATTTACGATGTGCTGAACATGAGTGTGGACGAAGCCATCGAGTTTTTTAAAGATGAAAAAAACATAGCCAAAGCCATTCAACCTTTACAGGATGTAGGCTTAGGATATATAAAACTTGGCCAAAGCAGCGATACATTGAGTGGCGGAGAAGCGCAAAGAGTAAAACTGGCAAGTTTTCTTGGAAAAGGAAAAGGTATCGGACATGTCTTATTTATTTTTGACGAACCAACGACCGGTCTTCATTTTCACGATATAAAAAAACTGCTTGTCTCCTTTAACGCCTTAATAGAGCAGGGACATTCCATATTAGTTATTGAGCACAATACCGATGTTATCAGAAGCGCAGACTGGGTAATAGACCTTGGCCCCGAAGCAGGCGATAAAGGAGGATATCTTGTTTTCAGCGGCGTACCTTCTGAACTTAAAAATGTTGAGGAAAGCTATACGGGAAGATTTATGTAAAGCTTTATTTTAAATGTTTTTCTTTTTTATCAGAAGAATTTTTAATTACTAAAAAAGTTTTTTTACAGTTTAATCAATCCCTTTTGCCTTCAAATATTTTAAAGCTTCATCCAATATAACATCCTGATCATTTATAACACTTTCGATTGTCTTTTTTACCGGAATATCAATTCTGATACCCCGCCTTTGGGTTTCAGTTTTATCCGGGTAATATATACCATAACCAGAATAAGACAGCGCTAATTTGCCCCCCATAGGTATATAAGTTTTAACTCCGTCAGCACCTGCAGTTTGAATACCTATTGTTATTGAATTTGGTATTGTTTGCAAAACCATGCAGGAATATTCTCCCTGGCTTTGCGTTCTTTCATCCGCAAGTATTATTACTTTTCCCTTGTATGCATTATTATTAATATGACCAATTTCAGGAGATGGCTTCCACTTGAACAGACCGGGAAAATCAGGTAAGGCTATAGTTGAATAATTAATTATTTTAGGCTTAGGTAAAAAGGGATCAGCAATATAAATAAAGGCATCGTTTGTCGGGTAATTTCTAACGTCAAAAATTACTGCCTTTGATCGGTTAATCATATACTTCAATGTATCCAAATTTCTCTCCTGTATTCCTGCCGCATAGATAAGTAAAATTGAGTCGCTTATTTTTTTGTATCCAACATCGTTTCCTGTATAATTAATTATGTCTCTCCAATTTTTTTGAAAGTTTTGTGAACTTGATATTCTTTCTATGCTTGTTTCAAAAACTTTGTTTCCTCTTTTTATAGTTAATTGGGCTAAATCAGCAGGTCCATTTAAAATAACCCAGCTCAAATAATAATCTTCCGACAGTTTGTTTGATGCTGAAATAAATCTCTTTTTTTGAAAAATCTGTTTTGCTATTGTTTCATTGTCAACTTTTAAAATGATATCTCCCTGTTGTATACCCGCTTTATTGCAAAGAGTATCATTACCTGTTTTTCTTACAATAACGCTTCCATCAATTATCTGGCAATAAAAAGGAACTGTATATTTCCCAAAAACAAAATTATTTATTTCAGCATTTTGGTAGGAAATCTCGAATTGGGCGTGTCCGTCATGAACAGATTTTGCTAATTCTAATAATGTTTTATAATATGAAATAGTATCGGCTGAGCTTATAAATTTTGGAATAAATCTTCGTAAAACCTGATCCCAGTCTTCTCCTATAAGGTATTTATAAGGAGCAAAATAATTGATGATGTTCCAAAATCTTGAGAGTAAAAGCAAACGAAGCTTTTGGTTAGGAAAACCCATATTTTCATACTTGATTTCAATATTGAAATCAGGAATATAGTTGATGTTAATATATTTATTTTCTCCCTGGTTGCGATATTGATAAACTTCTTTCAACCTGTTCTTGAGGGCTGCATTTAAAAACTTTGACTTCTTCATCCATTCTAAATCATAATTCCTCACAAATACAGAATCCGGACGCCTGGCAGGTTGATTTTTTTGAAGGGGACCAAGATTATTAATAATGGATAATAGCTCTTTATTAAACTCCGCATTAGATGTCGTTTTTTCTATTTGCGAAAGGTTTTCAATATAAACTGAATCCCAATCAAATTTTCCTGATGCAACAGCGGGATGATGATACTTTAGAAATCCCCACATTTTACTGAGCATTTCAATCTTTTGATATTTTGTTTGACAAAACAAGCTGCCGCTAAACAGCAGAAATAACAGGCTTAGAAACAAAGTTTTGAAGGAATTAAGGTATTTCATTAAATAGCTTAAGCGTAGTGATAAGCAAAACAAACTTTTCATGCAATAAAAATGCTTTTCTTAATTTGAACTATTAAATTAATTAGTTGAAATGTTCTGATTATACGTTAAACTGAATTTCTTTAAATTCACCGGAAAAAATACAGGGTTCATCGAAAAGTTTATTACAATTATCGGGAATAGTATATTTTAAACTATGTCTTTTTCTTTTTCGTCCCTCGACTATAAACAGAAAAGTTTTTTTGCTGAAATAATCTTCCTTGTTTTCATAAGTGTATTGAGCCCTTTAGCGGTTGGATTTCAGGTATTTTCCAAAATATCTTTTACGCTGAGCCTGGTATTACTAAATATTCTACAAGCACCTGTTATTATATTATTCTACCGTATTTACCTTCCATTTACAATAGGGAAAAAGAAATATATTTTGGCATTGTTTCTTTTGCCGGTGTATATAATGCTGTATGAATTGAATAGCAGGTTAGCATCAATAGCAGAAATTGCGATGCCTTTTATTCCTGAAGATTACCGGAATTATAACCTGATACCAGCTCATCCGGCAGATTTTACAAAAGGATATTTTAATGAATCAGTAGGTTATACCTCCCTTGTGCTATTGGCTGCCACCTCTTTATATGTAGTAAAACTACTGTTTAAGAACCAGCATCATTTATACACGCTGGAGACCGAAAAGCTTAAGCTTGAGCTGAACCATCTGAAATCACAAGTGCAGCCGCACTTCTTTTTTAATACGCTTAATAACATGTATTCACTCAGCATGCAAAACTCTTCTAAAACCCCTCAAATGATTACTGATTTGTCAGGAATTATGAGATACGTGCTGTATGAAACACGTAGCGAAAAAGTCTCTTTGCAGCAGGAAGCAGACTTTATAAAAAGCTATATTAATTTAGAGAATTTACGTCACGATCAATCAGATATTATTGATTTCTCCATTCAGGGTGATATAAAAGGAATAGAGATTGAACCGCTTCTTTTTTTACCATTAATAGAAAATACATTTAAACACGCATTACATAAAGATATTTCTGAAAAATGGGTAAAATTAGTGTTATCGGCAGATGAGGATGAACTGATTTTTCAAACGACAAACCCTGCATTACCGGTAAATGAAATAAATGATAAATTGCATGGCGGCATTGGTTTAATGAATGTAAAACAACGCCTGAAGCTTCTTTACCCGGGCAGGCATGAGTTGGTTATTCATGACGATAATGATAGTTTTACGGTAACTTTAGTTATTCTTTATAAATGATTAATTGCATTGTAGTTGATGATGAGCCGCTGGCGAGACAACTGATAGAGTCATATATTAACCAGCTTCCCGAAATAAATTGCCTCGGCAGCTATCAAACTGCTGTAGAAGCTTTTGCCGCCTTGCATCAGCAACAAATTGATGTTATGTTTTTAGACATTGAAATGCCAGGCATAACGGGATTAAATTTTATCCGCTCCTTAAAAACAAGTACCAAAGTGATTTTTATTACCGCGTATACCGAATACGCCGTTGACGCATTTGAAATAGAAGCAACAGACTACCTGCTTAAACCGGTAACATTTGAAAGATTCCTTAAAGCAATTCAAAAAATCGGCTTCGCTAAAACGGAAGCGGCAACTGCTTACCCTGCAGTCGCAGAAATAACTTATATCTTTTTAAAAGCAGATCGCCGGTTAATAAAAATTGATCTTTCATCAATCATTTACATTGAGGGATTGGGCGATTATTTAAAAGTACATACCACTGATAAAACCTATATTACTTATATGACTATGGGCAAAATTATATCACTTTTACCTGCTTCTAAATTTATAAGAATACACCGGTCAACGATAGTAAGTATAGACTTTATTCAATTTATTGAGGGAAATTTTATTAAAGTAAATAAGATTGACCTTGCAATTGGTTCAACTTACCGCGAAGGTTTGTTGCAGAAGCTTGGGTAATTTTATATGAAAGTTTATCAGGTTTGGAAATTCGACTATCTTCAGAAATATAATCAGATAAAAATGACTTCTAATTATTTAATTCTGTAATTTTCCCCTTTTGCTTCCACCTGAAAAATAAATCAATGTCAAACCGTAGAAAATTTTTACAAAATTCTGCCACTGTGTTAGGTGGCGGTTTATTAGCATCGTCAGTAGATAATCATGCTTTTGCTATATTTAAAAATCGCATTTCGCCCAGCGATCAGTTAAATATAGGAGCGATTGGTATAAACGGAATGGGCTGGGCTGATGTGACGGCCGCGTTAAAAGTGCCGGGGGTAAACCTCGTTGCAGTATGTGATATAGACAAAAACGTAATTGCTAAACGATTAGCGGATTTAAGTAAAATGAATGTGGACGCTTCTAAAGTGAAAACTTATGGAGATTACCGGCAATTACTTAATCAGAAAGATATTGATGCGGTAATTATCGGTACGCCTGATCACTGGCATGCTTTAATAATGATGGATGCATGTGCGGCAGGAAAAGATGTGTATGTAGAAAAGCCTGTAGGCAACTCTATAGGTGAATGTCGTGCAATGGCAGACGCGCAGCAGCGTTATAACAAAGTGGTGCAGGCGGGTCAGTGGCAGCGCAGCCAGCAGCATTTTAAAGATGCTGTTGATTTTGTTCAAAGCGGGCAGTTAGGTAATATTCGCACCGTGAAAGTGTGGTGTTACCAGGGATGGATGAAACCCGGCCCCATTGTGCCTGATACGGCTCCGCCTGCCGGGGTAGATTATACTGCATGGCTTGGTCCTGCGCCAAAACGTTCTTTCAATTCAAGCCGCTTTCATTTTAATTTTCGCTGGTTTTGGGATTATGCTGGCGGCCTGATGACTGATTGGGGAGTGCATTTGTTGGATTATGGTTTGTTGGGTATGAAGTCTCCTGTGCCAAAATCTGTTTCTGCATTGGGCGGTCGTTTTGCTTATCCGGATCTGTACGAAGAAACACCTGATACACTCACTACCCTTTATGAATTTGATGGCTTTAATATGGTTTGGGATTCAGCCATGGGAATAGACAATGGCTCTTATGACCGTGATCATGGCATTGCGTATATCGGCAATAATGGCACACTGATTTTAAATCGCGGCGGGTGGGAAGTAATAGAGGAAAAACAAAGCAAAAACAAAATAAGTAAACCTTTTGTAAAATCTTCTGATAATGGTTTAGAAAAACACTGGGTAAATTTTGTAAATGTTGTCAAATCCCGAAAGATGGAAGATCTTCATTGCTCAATACAGGCCGGAGCACACGTGGCAACAGTAGCGCAAATGGGAAATATTGCTTTCAGAAGCGGAAAGAAATTAGAGTGGGACGAGGCAAACCATGCCTTTACCGACAAGGACATCAACAAGCAATACCTGATGAAAGAGTATCACAACGGATATAAATTACCCAAGGTGTAATTGAAGTTTATTCATACTTCTTTTTTCGGGTTTAATAATGGTGCTTCGGGAATTGGCGGAGGTTAAAACAGTTGCCGTTTATTCAGATAACTAATTGCCAATGACATTCTTAATTATCTTTTTTTGTATTGTCGGCCTCGTGCTTTTAATTACGTGGGGAAAGCTTAACCCGCTGCTTGCTTTTTTATTGGTTTCTATCACAGCGGGACTTTTGCTGGGGATACCTTTCGATAAAATAATGGGCTCGGTGCAAAAAGGAATTGGAGATACTTTAGGCTCATTGGTAATCATCATAGCATTGGGAGCGATGCTGGGTAAATTAGTTGCTGAAAGCGGTGCTGCGCAAAAAATTGCCGCCGTTATGATGAATGCTTTCGGAATAAAATATGTTCAGTGGGCATTGATGATTACAGGGTTTATTATAGGTATTCCATTGTTTTACGGAGTAGGATTTGTATTGATGGTACCCCTTATTTTTTCTATTGTATATCAATATAAGCTTCCTGCTGTTTATACAGGTTTGCCTATGTTGGCAGCCATGTCGGTTACGTTTGGGTTTTTGCCCCCGCATCCTTCTCCCACAGCTTTGGTAGTTCAGTTTCATGCCAATATGGGGCTCACGTTAATCTATGGTTTTATCGTTAGTGTGCCGGCTATTATTATTGCCGGTCCCTTATATTCCAAAACTTTAAAAAATATTAAATCTGTTCCATTACAGATATTTCAGCCGCCGTCGTTGTCATCTGAGCAATTACCAGGTACTTTTAAAAGCTTTTTATCAGCACTTTTACCTGTCATTTTGCTTATGCTTTCCACATTAATTCCTTATGTTTTTTCGTTAGGCACGGGTATAAAACAAGTTGTTTCTTTTTTGGCGGAGCCGGGAATAGTTATGCTGATATCGCTGGCAGTGGCAACTTATACCCTTGGTCTGAAGCAGGGAAAATCAATGACACAGGTAATGGCAATTTATGCAGAAGCGGTAAAAGACATAGCCATGATTTTGCTGATAATCGGAAGTGCAGGTGCATTAAAACAGGTATTAACTGACAGCGGAATAAGCCAACAAATTGCGTCTCAATTAAACAGCATTCATGTACAGCCGCTTGTTCTTGCCTGGCTGATTGCTGCCACCATTCGGATTTGTGTCGGCTCAGCTACTGTAGCAGGTCTGACAACTGCTGGCATTGTAGCGCCTTTGATAATACAAACTCACGCAAGTCCTGAATTAATGGTATTGGCAATCGGTGCAGGCAGTTTGGCTTTTTCACATGTAAATGACTCCGGTTTCTGGCTTTTTAAAGAATATTTCAACCTTAATATAAAAGATACGGTGCGGTCATGGACAGCTATGGAAACGATTATAGCTGTTGTTGGATTAGCCGGAGTATTACTTTTAAATTTTTTCCTGAAATAAAAACATATATGGAAAATAACACTGCAGAGCAGCAATTTGCAACAACCGGGTTAAGACTTCCTCCTGCTCCTTCGCCTTTAGGAGTTTACAAACCTTTTCTGATAGATGGCAAATATCTTTACATATCAGGTCACGGACCGGTACAATCAGATGGAAAACTGATTATAGGCCGGATTGGCGAAGACATGGATATGGAACAAGGTAAATTAGCTGCCCGGCAGGTTGGCTTAACCATACTTGCAACTATCAAAACCAATCTTAGAAGCCTCGATAAAGTGAAACGTGTAATAAAGGTTTTGGGCATGGTAAACTGCGCAGCAGATTTTACTAAACATCCTTATATTATTAATGGCTGCAGCGAGCTTTTTAAAACAGTTTGGGGCGAAGAAAATGGTGTGGGTGTACGAAGTGCCGTAGGCATGGGATCACTGCCGGATAATATTCCGGTAGAAATCGAAGCAATGTTTGAGTTGTATTAATGCAGAAAAGAAATGAACAAAAAAGACGAAAATTTAGAAAAATGGTATACAATCAATAATATTGATACAATTGATTCTCCTGCATTAATTGTTTATAACGAAAGAGTGGCAGAGAATATCAGGACGCTTATATCAATGATTGATGATGTGAAAAGATTGCGTCCGCATGTAAAAACGCACAAAGCAAAGGAAGCTGCGTTGCTGATGCTGGAGGCAGGAATCAGTAAATTTAAATGTGCCACTGTAGCAGAAGCAGAAATGCTTGCAATGGTAAATGCTCCGGATGTATTATTAGCTTACCAACCGGTTGGTCCTAAAATACGGCGGTTTATTGCGCTGGTTAAAAATTATCCCGCCACTATTTTTTCTTGCCTGGTTGATAATATTGAGGCTGCAAAAAAAATTGCTGATGCAGCTTTTGACAATAATCTTGAAATAAATGTTTATATTGATCTCAATGTCGGGATGAACCGCACAGGTATTGTGCCAGGCGTGGAAGCAACAGAATTGTACAAAGCCGGTAAAAGTTTAAAAGGAATAAATCCTGCAGGATTGCATGCTTACGACGGACATATCAGAATAAAAGATTTTAAGCAACGAACTGAAGAATGTAACAAAGCTTTTGAGTTAGTTGAGAATACCCAAAAGCAACTTATTGAGCAAGGTTTTCCAAAACCTGTAATTATTGCCGGGGGCTCGCCAACTTTTCCCATTCATGCAAAAAGGAAAGAGGCAGAATGCAGTCCAGGAACTTTTATTTATTGGGATGCCGGTTATGAAAGTATTTGTCCTGAACAGGCTTTTCTTCCTGCTGCGCTTGTCATTTCACGTATTATTTCTTTGCCCGGAAAAAATATTGTTTGCCTCGATCTCGGTCATAAATCAATTGCATCAGAAAGTGAATTAGCCAACCGTGCAGTATTTTTAAACGGGCCTGATCTCAAATTTACAGGTCATAGCGAAGAACACCTTACAGCAGAAGCGCCGGAAGGTCATTCTTATAAAACCGGAGATGTGTTATATGGATTACCTTTTCACATTTGCCCTACTGTTGCTTTGTACGAGCGGGCATCAGTTGTAAATAACCAGGAGGCAGCAGGCGAATGGAAAACAATCGCAAGAGATAGAAAAATCAATGTTTAGAAGTTTTTTTAGTAATAGCCTTAAAACTACTTACACGAATAATCGAAATGCAAGCTGCGAAACTGCCTCATCCTTACATCACAAAATAAATTGAAAACTACCTTAACTATAGTAAAGGTGTAAGTTGTTGAAACAGTCACACGTGCTGTGTTATAAGTGTAAAAACTTTATTGCTTCTTTATCCATTCTCAACACAATCATTTCGAATGATGCAGGCTAATTAATATGATTATAAAATATTTTAACTGCTTCTTCGAACGGCATATCTTTTCTGAAAATGGTTTATAAACCAAGAATGCCTGATTAAATTTTTTGAAAATTGATCTGTATTTTTATGTATGCTTAAATACGCAAAGAACTGCTGCGCTTAAAAATCCTTGCTTTAGGTATTACTATTCTATCACTTTTTCTCATATCTTTATTGAAGAAAGAATTGAGGAAATTCTTATTACTACGCTAAAAAAAGTCAATATTTAAAGCATGACTTCGTCTTTTAGCAGGCTCAGGAATTACCATAAAGCTGGCATTGAAGTTTTCAACTAAATATTCATCCACGTTGCCGGGCGCTTTATATCTTTTGCCTTCAAACATAATTTCACTGGCAGGAAAAAGGTGTTTCATACTATAGGTTGCATAGAAAAAAACCCCGAAAGCATAAGCATATACTTTTTTGCTGCCTATATGTTTATAGTACCAACGTGATAAAGTAACCAGGAAGTGCATTATGGGTAAGAAAGAAATCATTATAGTATATTTAATTACTTCGTATGGTGATGTTGCTTTTTTAAAACGATTGTCGCTAAGTATAAACTTATCTACAATTCTTTTAAACAGAAGCGACGGCACCTGTTCTATTGGAAATATATCTATGAATATGCCCTGATAATGCAATTTATCAGTGTTCGTATTTTTATCAAAATACCGTGAATTAAGGTCACGGATTTTTGGATAATAATACCAATAGTTTTTATCTGTTTCTCTTGTCTGCAGTTTTAAATTTTCGGGCAGCTCTTCCTGCAAAACAGAGGTTAGTTTTTTATAATCACTTTGTAAAACAACTACGTCCAGATCGTCATCCCAGGGGATAAAGCCTCCATGTCTCCTTGCGCCTAATAAAGTGCCGCAGGCTAACCAATAACTAATATTGTGCTTTCTGCATATGCTATCAAAGGCGTCGAGCATTTTCATCTGCATTCTTCTCAATTGAGATCCTTCGGGATTATAAAGTGACAGGGAAGGTTAAATGGGACGTGTCAATAATCCTTTGAGGCCATACAGAAATGCAAGTAGGAGGTATAGCTTTAATGGCGGGAATATAAACAGCAGGTGTTGGTGCATTAGCAGGAGGAGTTCTTTTGCTTTGCGGTACAGGATCAGCGGGAGCAGCTACGGCTTAAACTGGCAAAAATTTTCAAGCAGCTATATCAATTAAATGGTAACTATTCGGTGGCACTGAAGAATTACGAAATATTTTACTTACAGTATTTAAAAAAAATTAATATCAACTATTTTTTAAAAACAGAAGCAAAAACAGTTACTCCTTTAATTTTTTTGTATTAATTTGTAGAAAAAACATTCTTTTGTATTAATTGTTTATGTTTGTTTCTGTTTTTAATAAAAAAATAAGAAAAGGAATTATTACGCAATAATAGATTTATAAAAAAAGTAAAGCGTTGTTATAAGCCGGCAAAAGCTCAAAGCTTAATCTTCGTTAACCAAAACCAAAACATAATGTTACAAAAGTCCTTGTTGACCTTTATCGCGTTAGCTATTCTTTTACATTGCCATTCGCAGGAAACGTCATCTGATTCTGTCAAAAACTCTGCGGCAGCAGCGGCAGCCACAGCTGCTGCGCCATTTAAGCTTTCCGGATCAGTAGATGCTTATTACAGATTTAATTTTCAAAATCCTAAACCTTTTGATAATGCAGGCTTCACACATTACGGCAATGACTATACAAGTTTTACCAATTCGCAAAACTCATTTGAGCTTGGAATGGCATCATTAAAAGCAGAACATTCTATAGGAAAAGCAGGAATAGTTGTTGACCTTGGGTTTGGACGCAGAGCTGAAGAGTTCTCTTACAATGACAGCAAAACCTTGCAGGTGGTAAAACAGGCATATGTTACTTATTCTCCTTCCTCCCATGTCAAATTTACTTTTGGCAAATGGGCGACACATATTGGTTATGAACTTGTAGATGCTTCTGCCAACAGAAATTACAGCATGTCTTATATGTTCACCAACGGCCCGTTCTTCCACACTGGTATCCGATCAGATTTTACTTTTGGAAAATCAGGCTTTATGATAGGAATTGCTAATCCTACTGATTTTACAACAACAACTTCACCTACCAAAACTTTGATTGCCCAATTCAGTACGGGCTCAAAAGATGACAAAGTCAAAGCATATTTAAATTACCAGGGTTATTTCGGAGCAACCAATTCTATCCCTTCTGCAGCAAGTCTGAATCAACTTGATTTGGTAATCAATGGAACTGTAAGTTCCAAATTTAGTATAGGATATAATGGAACTATTCAATTTTTAAGTGATAAAGCAGCCAATGCAACCAAAAAATGGTGGGGCTCTGCATTGTACCTGAATTATGATCCTGCTTCTGCCTTTGGCTTAACCTGGAGAAACGAATACTTTGGCGATAAGAAAGATGCTGTAAAGATTGGTTCCAATGTTTTTGCTTCTACAATGTCTGCCATATTTAAGATCGAAAACTTTAAAATTATTCCTGAATTGCGCCTGGACAATGCATCAAAAGAAATATTTACCAAAAATGATGGAACGGCAACCAAAACTACGCTATCATGTATCCTTGCTGCGGTTTACTCTTTTTAAATTCTTACATATAAAACCCGAATCAATTTTTATCACTAAAAACTACAAACATGCATCTAAAAAATCTATTTTTTCGTAAAGCAGAAAATTCTTCTGTCGCAATGGTAAGATTAACGAAAGCAGAAAAATGGCGGCTTGGTTTTACCATATTTGCAGGCAAGATTATAGGTGTATTAATCATTCTTGCAATAATGAAAATGTTGCCGGGAATGATTGCAACACCCGCAATGGCCGGTGAGACCTATACGCCGCACGAAACCATGCTGATGAATACAGCCAACACAATATGGACATTAGTTGCGGCATTTTTGGTATTTGGTATGCAGGCAGGATTCGTGATGTTGGAAGCTGGTTTTGCCCGTCAGCGTGAAACGGTAAATGTATTGATGGAATGCATCTTTGACACATGTCTTTGCGGCATTCTTTTTTGGGCTATCGGTTATGCATTTATGTTCAGTGAAGGCAACGGCTTTATTGGATACCACTGGTTTTTTCTTGCAGGTGCGCCTGACACATATCTTGCCACCGGTATACCGCTGCTTGCGCATTGGATTTTTCAATATGCATTTGCCGACACCTGCTCTACTATTGTATCCGGCGCTATGATTGGCCGTACCAGCTTCAGAGGCGATATTCTTTACAGTATTGGTATCACCGGATTTATCTATCCGATTATTGGCCATTGGGCGTGGGGACCTGATGGGTTTTTAGCGTTAATGGGTACTCCCGGCCATTTCCTCTCTTCTCTTGGCACAGGTTTTCGTGATTTCGCCGGCTCAACGGTTGTTCATACTATCGGGGGCATCGCGTCGTTGGCAGGGGCAATGGTACTTGGTCCGCGTTTGGGAAGAGTATTTAAACGTGACGGAGGCGGAATGCCGCCTGCTCACAACCTTACTTTAGGAGCAGTAGGCGGTTTTATATTATGGTTTGGCTGGTACGGTTTTAATCCCGGCAGCACACTTTCGGCAGTTGATATGCAAGGCATCGGAAGGGTAGCTGCCAACACCACGCTTGCCGCATGTGCCGGAGGAATTGCTGCAATGTATTTTGCACTGTGGTTTGGAGATACGAAAGGAAAATTTGACTTGGGTTATACAGTCAATGGTTTTCTTGGAGGCCTCGTTGCCATTACTTGTCCCTGTTACTGGGTTTCTCCTTTTGGATCAATTGTATTAGGTCTTGTCGCTGGAATAATAGTATACCTGGCTGTCAATTTACTTGAAAGGTTGCGCATAGACGATCCGATAGGTGCAGTACCGGTGCATGGATTTTGCGGTATTTGGGGCACATTGTCTCTGGGTCTATTTGCCTGCGGCAAATATGGCGCTACCGGACCAACAGGCGCAGATAACTCATCTCCTGTGACCGGCCTTTTTTACGGCGGCGGCGCTACTATTTTCGAAGCGCAAATAATTGGCAGCTTAATTGTCACCGTTGCAACTTTTGCAATCGCTTTTGTAATGATGTGGGTCATTAAACAATTGCCTTACCCATGGAAGCTGCGTGTAGAACCGGAAGGTGAAATTTCAGGATTAGATATGTATGAGCACGGCACTGAAGCTTATCCAATTCAACAAGCCGGGGCATCTTATAATTACGGAACTGCAACTCCAACTAATACTATTGTTTAAAAAAATAAAGCAGAAGATAACATTTACTGATTTTAAATAGACGTGCTGATAATCCGGTTGTAAAGCTGCAGCCGTAAAAATAGCCGATTTAAACCCAAAAGGTTGCCTTCACTGTAATGAGGCAACCTTTTTATATTTTAAGGTAAATTATCTATATTGTGAAGAACTCATTATTATTACTTAAAAACATTCTTCTTTCTCTTTTTTTGAAAGCAGGAGCAACAATCATAAATAAAAGCAAAGCAAAAGATAGAAAACCCTCCATCCCTTGCAGAGGTTGGGCAGAATTACTATTGCCATTTGCGAAAACGGAAACTGAGGAAAAAAGGAGAATTACCAATGTTAACAAGGTAAAACATGTCCTTTTCGAGATAATCTTCATGTTAGAATTCTTTATGTATTTAGTACAATTAGATAGTATGATCATTTCACAATAAATAAGCCATTCGCTTATGCCATATTTCTCTGCTCATTTTACAAATAAAAATAATACGGTGAAATAGTTTAGAAAGTGTGTATTTCAAACGCAGGTTTTATAGTATTATTTTGTTTTAATGAATATTAGGGCCGTTAATAAAAAAAGCTAATCTTTTTTTTATCTTTCTTACGATGAAAGTAATTTTAAAAAAAAAGTTAAGAGTAATAATATCTAACTAAAAACAAATTACCGGTTCTAAGACGGAGAGTATGGGTAAATACAAAAAGATATTATTACCGCGACCGAAAGGTTAATGAGGTCTGGGAAAGAATAATAAATAACAGGCTTCAGCCGCAAAAGATTAAACGCAAAATGTGCCGACAAAAATACAGATACATTTTATTGGGTGACCAAAAACTCAAACATTTTAATAAGCAACAAATTGCCTCCCTTATTTCTGCACCCTAAGAAAAAGAGCAGTACAAAAAGAAATTTTAAAGAATGCTCACTGCACATCATTTTAAAAAGAGTTTGGCCAAAGCCAATAACTGCATTTTACAAATAAGGCTGTATCAATACAAAAAGATGGCCGTGATAATAGCGTAAACGAGTCTCACCCTCCAAGAGAGGTATCCGAATAAAAGAGGCTGTTTCATTAGTTTTGAGACAGCCTCTTGTTTTTTTACCCATACAAATCGTCATACAACCTATAATGATCCATTTTCACATGAAACAATTATTATTGAAGAAGATAAGATATTTAAATATTGAGCATCAAAAAAGGAAAGCTTTTTTGATGCTTTCCTTCACCTTATGTTACCGCAAAAAATTATTATCTCAAAAACAGCAATTCCCGGTATTTTGGTAATGTCCATTCTTCATCTGCTACCTGCAGCTCCAGCTTATCGAGGTTATAACGGATTTTGTCAAAATACTTTTCTTTCACTTCAGTACAATATTTAATTGCCTTTTCCCTGGTATCGTCTATTGTGTTACAAAGTTTGCGCGCCTCAATCATATTAGTTACATCGTCACTTACAGCCCCAATAAGATCTGAAAGCCGTTGCAAAACTTTCTTTTGGTTTTTATAAGAACTTTCGTCTAATCCTACTTCTTTTAAACCTTTAATATTTTCAATTAAGGTATTTTGATATTTTATTGCTGCAGGCAAAATATAATTGGTAGTTATTTCTCCCATTACCCTGGCTTCGATTTGCACCTTTTTTATATACTTTTCCAATTCTATTTCATGCCGTGCTTCTAATTCATCGTGCCGGTACACTGCGTTGTGTTCAAAAAGTGCTTTCGCCCTGTCTGTTAACATTGCATCTAAAGCGAGCGGAGTTGTTTTTACATTCGGTAATCCGCGCTTCGCTGCTTCCTGTGCCCATTCTTCACTATAACCGTCGCCTTCAAAAAGAACACTCTTACTCTCCACAATATATTTTTGTATAGTATGCATTAAGGCAACTTCTCTCTTTTCACCTTTTTCAACTAAAGTGTCTACTTCTTTTTTAAAGCTTCTTAATGTTTCTGCCATAATGGTGTTTAAAACGGTCATAGCATTTGCACAGTTGGCAGACGAGCCAACAGCACGAAACTCAAATTTATTTCCGGTAAATGCAAAAGGAGACGTACGGTTGCGATCTGTGTTATCCAACAGCAATTCCGGGATGCTTCTGTGAAGATCAAGTTTTAAGATAGCTTCGTCCTGCTCATCAAATTTTGCCCCTACCCTTCCTTCGACCTCGTTTAATACTTTAGTTAAATACTCTCCAATAAATACTGAAATGATTGCAGGCGGCGCTTCATTTGCACCAAGTCTGAAATCATTGCCGGCACTTGCTATAGAAGCTCTCATCAGGTCGGCGTAGTCATGCACTGCTTTTATTGTATTCACAAAAAAAGTAAGGAACATGAGATTAGTCTTAGGCGTTTTACCAGGGGCAAGCAGATTAACGCCCGTATCTGTAGCCATGCTCCAGTTATTGTGTTTGCCGCTTCCGTTTATTCCGGCAAAAGGTTTTTCGTGCAGCAAAACCCGCAGTCCGTGCCGTTTGGCTACCCTGGCCATAATATCCATAAGAAGTGTATTATGATCAACAGCCAGGTTTGCTTCTTCAAATATTGGCGCACATTCAAACTGGCTGGGAGCGACTTCGTTGTGGCGGGTTCTCAAAGGAATGCCAAGCTTATAGCTTTCTGTTTCAAAATCGCGCATAAAGGCATAAACCCGTTCAGGTATCGAACCAAAATAATGATCTTCCAATTGCTGTCCTTTGGCCGGCGAAGCGCCAAACACGGTACGGTCGCAAAGCACAAGGTCTGGACGTGCGTTTGCAAGACCTGCATCTACCACAAAGTATTCCTGTTCCCAACCGAGTGTTGGTGTAACCTTATCTACATTTCTGTCGAAATAATGACATACGTCAACAGCAGCTTTATCGAGAGCAGCAAGGGCTTTCAGCAAGGGCGCCTTATAGTCAAGGCTTTGCCCGGTGTAAGCAACAAATATGGTTGGGATACATAAAGTCAGGCCATTTCCTATTTCCATAATAAAAGCGGGTGAAGAAGGATCCCACGCAGTGTAGCCCCGTGCTTCGAAAGTGGCCCGCAAACCGCCGCTGGGAAAAGATGAGGCATCCGGCTCCTGCTGTATCAGTGCGGCTCCGTCAAATTCTTCTATAGCAGTGCCATCGCTCTTAAGCGTGAAAAAAGTATCATGCTTTTCTGCAGTTGTGCCTGTCAGCGGCTGAAACCAGTGTGTGAAATGAGTAACACCTTTGCTCTCGGCCCAGGATCTTATACCATTTGCTATCTGTCCTGCAACGGTTCTGTCAATTTTTTTACCCCCTTTTATGCTTAAAGTAAGGCTTTTGTATGCTTCGTCACTCAGGTATTCCCGCGCGGTCTTAAGAGAAAAAACGTTCTCTCCAAAAATGGCCGTAATTTTTTTACTTGGCTTTAAAACAAAATCACTTTCAGATAACTTATTTAAATTTTCAAGTGCAGCAAATCTTAATGACATATTAATTACTTTTAAAAATACTTTTTTTGAACTGTCTAAATTAAAGTCTAAAACTAAGAATCTTTAAAATTAGCAGGTTTTATTGTTTTAATCAACATTATTGAATTTAATAGACATTCTTTTAAAAATATACAAAATTTAAATTTGTGCAAATGAACAAAATTAATAGTAAAAAAATGTGAAAAGCTTACGGGTTTATGTTTGCATGTATGTAAGCATTGACTAAAACATGCCTTTCCTTAGGTCAGAATTTTTAATTTACAGTTATCCGGAATGAATAAGCATTTTTTTACCAGATACTCTTCAGGCCGGCGTAATGTAATTCTTTTATGGAAAAAGTATCGTCGGAGGCAATCACTATTTTGTTATAAGTTTTATGAGGAAAAAATATGGCTGTCATTACGGTAAGGCCGCCATCAGCAAATAATTCAACGGAGGCAACGTCAACCACTAACGTAAGGTTGACTGCATTGCCGGAAGATAAACGGGGAGCCGTAAACCTTTTAGCGAAATTTTTCTCAAAATCAACTTTTCCTGATTTTGTACGGTCAATATAATAGGCATTTTCCTCTTTGCTATACCCAATCTGCACCTGCTCGCCCTGGTCATTAGATAGCCGGATTGAAAAGGTTTTTATGGTATCAGATGAAAAGTCTAATTTGTATTGGCCGGGCAGCTTCTTCACTTTTTGAGACAAATCGTAGCTGCCGTTTGCAGTTATATTATTAAGTGTAATCTCTTTATCTTTAATTATATCTAACTCATTGACCGGTAAAGAAGTTAACAAATAATCATTGCTTACTTTCACAAGTTTCAGATCCCGTGCTATTGTCATAGCGCTTCTCCAGGCGACTGTAGGAACTACGGGTGCATATTGCCAGTTGCTCATCCATCCCAAAAATATTTTCCGCTCTGCGGTATTTGACCAGGTTACGCCAGCATAATTATCAGTGCCGTAGTCAACCCATTTAGCAGCAGTCGTATAAGGAATAAACCTGGTACCATCAAAATCTCCAACAAAATACTGAGTGGCGGAGCCGCCCTGTAATCCTCCCGGGTTTATGCTTACAAACAACACCCACACTTTTTTTTCATCAACCATAAAAGGAATAAGATCAGGACATTCCCATACTCCCCCGTGGGCTCCGGCTTTTTCCCCGAACTCACTTTCTTTTGTCCATTTTTTTAAGTCAGGTGATGAGTAAAAAGTAATTCTGTCTTTTGTAGCTAAGGTCATTACCCATTTTTTTACTTCATCATGCCACCTTACGTTCGGATCACGAAAGTCTGCTATGCCGGGATTTTTTAGAACAGGATTTCCTGCATATTTTGTCCAGGTTTTCCCTTCATCAAGACTGTAAGCTATGCTTTGATTTTGGTAGTCATTCCTGTGGGCTTTTTCGCCGGCAGGGTTATGATGTGTAAAAACAGCAACGAGGGGCACCTTTCCGTTTACGCCAAATCCCGATGTATTATTAATATCTGCTACTGCGCTTCCGGAGAAAATGTAGCCAAGCGAATCAGGGTATAAAGCGACCGGCTGATGCTGCCAGTGAATAAGATCTTTACTGGTTGCGTGCCCCCAGTGCATAGGTCCCCAAACTGTGCTGTCGGGATAATATTGATAAAACAGGTGATATGTGTTGTTGTAATACACCATGCCGTTGGGGTCATTCATCCAATGTTGCTTTGGTGAAAAATGTATTTGGGGCCGGTGCATCTCCTTATCAGTTGTGTTTACGCTATCCGGCCTTTTAGTGCTGCTGCAGGCCATAAGAAAACTTACAAAAATTACACATTTTATGTTTGATATCATCTGATTGGTTTTTTTGTTATGAAAAATTTTTATTCTTTTAATTATCTTTTATTTCCAGCAAGATTAGTGAATTTCGGCGTTCCCCTGTATTCTTCATATCTGGTATTATTTCACCTGACTCAAGCATAGCACCACGTTCCGTTCCATTTGAAAAAATATTTAATCACCTGAATGTGAAATCTTTCTTCAATGTACATTACTTTTGATTTTTTCAGGGTAATTAAAATCAATATTATTAAAGCCATAATTTTCTTGAATTAACTTCCATTAATTTATGCCTTGCAAACCATTGTACTTTCAACAACACTTTGTATTTTAGATTTTTAATATCACCTGAAATAAAATAAATTTCAAAATTTTAAAACTTACATTAAATGTTTTCCCTAACTTAATTAAAAAACCTCGTTTACTTACGTTGCTTTTAAAAAGCACGGTTTAGTATTAGCCATCATAGTTTAATAGTATCTCATTTTTTACACATTTTTAATAAGAAAATCTATACAGTTTTTGTTTAGCAGCAATTTTTAAAACTCCATATTATGCAAAAAAATCTACCTGTCCGGTGTTTAAAATTTACTTTCTTTTTAATTTCTGTTTTTTCGGTTTCTGTATCCTCACGTGCACAATGGATCAGGAAAGCTAATGCTTTTCAATACAGATCAGATTTGTCAGGATCCGTTGTTTATAATTCCAGGATTTATACCTTTTTAGGTTTTAATGATCATTTTCGCCACAGTGATCCAACTTCCGAGGCGTATGACCCTGCTGCAGACTCTTATACATTACTCGCTCCGATACCAGATGCATCTATGACTCACGAAAGTGTAGTTTTAATAGATAATACGGTATGGCTAATTGGCGGCCGTGTGGGTCAAAATCCGGGTCCTCTTACAAGCGCTGTTTGGATTTATAATATCACTTCAGACTCATGGTCTAAGGGACCACAATTAACTGATCCGGCTACAGGCCAGCCTTTGCTTTGGGCAGCAGGCGGCGCAGCTTTGTTGGGACGAACACTTCATGTATTTGGAGGCTTTATTATTGACGCATGTAATCATGACCAGTCTGAATACCATCTTACCCTTGATGTTGATACCTGGCTTGCTGATACAACCAAACCTGCTGAATGGAAGAATGAGCTTGCGCCACTGCCTATAAAAAGAAATCATTTCAGTACTACAGTTCTTGGAGGAAAAATCTATGCGATAGGAGGGCAATTTGGCCATGATTGCGGCGGCGGGCAGGATAAACCATATTCTCATGTGTATGATCCTGCAACTGATAGCTGGACAGAGTTACCCTTATTGCCACAAGGCCGTTCGCATGCTGAAGGAGGCTCATTTGCTATTGACGGCAAAATATATATACTTGGCGGACAAGATGAGAATGGCGCCTCTACGGATAAAGTGACCATATTTGACCCTGCAGGTAACAACGGGGCAGGATCATGGACAGATGATCTCTCTATGACTTTACCGCAAAAACTTGAAGGAGGAACAGCTAAAATAATAAATAGCACGCTTATTTATTCTCATGGAGGATTAGCTACAAGTGCCCATCCAAGGAAATTAACGTATGCCCTCGAAGTCGTTCGAAATCCCGTTTATAAACTCGGGTTTTCATCAGGTTGTTTGCAATTAAATGCTGACTCCGGAAGTTCGGTTAAAGGTAAAACGCTGCTTTTTACTATTGACAGCAGCACAGGGTATGCAATATCTTCGAATGCAAGCTGGTTAACTGTAACTAAAAATGCAACAGGTACAACGACGCCAAATGCGGCAGATATAGAAATTACTGCTAATACCGCCGGCCTCGCTCCCGGTAATTATAATGGTATTATAACTGCAACGGGTTCTGAAACCATATCTCCCTATGTACCTGCAACTTATTGTGTAAATTTAACGGTTAAAAGTACTGCGACTGGTTTACAAACTTTGGAAGCTGAAATGGCTGTGTTGAATGGTGCAAAAATTTCATCTAACCATCCTGACTTTTCAGGTACCGGTTTTGTTGATTATATACATGCGTCAGGAGATTATATTGAATGGTCTGTTAATAAAGCAGCAGCGTCTTCTGCTTTGCTTAGCTTCCGGTATGCAAATGCCAAAGTAACCGACCGCCCCTTACAATTGGAAGTAAATGGAGTTTTAGTAAATCCGGGCCTTTCATTTCCGACTACAGGCACCTGGACAAATTGGGCTACTGTGACTGCCGCTGTAAATTTAAACGCAGGAATAAATACTGTAAGGCTGACTGCAATTGGGTATAGCGGTGCAAATATTGACTATCTCTCTTATACAAACGATGCTGCAATTGTAACCGGGCAAAGGCAAGCTTTAGAAAAAAATCGTATTTCTGCATCTTCTGATCTTTTAAAGGCAGTTATTTCGCCGAATCCTGCTTCAGGCAACGCAAGATTGGTTTTACATTCTTCTTCTGCTCTTCCTGTTGATATTGAAGTAACTGATATGTCTGGAAGAACTTATAAAAAAACTAAGTTTGTCGCCACTGGTTCGAATATTTTTAATTTTTCTGTAAATGATCTGCCGCCGGGCACTTACGTAGTTAAAGTAAAGCAGGGGAATAATTTGAATTCAACTAAAATGATAGTACAAAACGGCATTTTACGTTAAAAAAATAAAATTTTAGAAAATGATTTTTTTATATAAAAATTGATAAATTTTGGAAATCTTCCAACGAACCGGAAAGATTTCTAAAACTCAATCATTAAAAAAAATAATACTTCCCATGATGCAACTATATACCTGTATAGTGCATCATGGGAACCATATTTACACATTATCCCAGGTTTCCAATCTTCTGTCGATTCTCGCGTATGAGATATAAAACACACCCATTATTCAAATACTGTCAATTGTGTTTTTATCATTCTTATATAGACTTTATGAAAGAAAATCGATCGGTTTCAAAGCTTTACTTTGGCCTTTCTGTTGCAGCGGCTATTTTAATTTTTAACTCATCTTCCGCCCAATGGATCAGAAAAGCAGATGGCTTTAAAACCAGATCAGAGGTTGTCGGAGTTGTATACAAATCAAAATTGTATACTTTTCTCGGTTTTAGTAATTATGATTTGCAGACCGAGCCCACTTCAGAAGTATATGATCCTGCAACAAATACCTGGAAGCTTCTTGCTTCCATACCCGCCAGTGCATCTATGACCCATCAGGGTGTAGCTTTAGTTGATAGTACAGTATGGCACATAGGCGGACGTGTTGGCCAGAATCCGGGACCTCTTTCTGGCAATATCTGGATTTATAATATTAATACAAACGCGTGGTACCGCGGGCCACAGATAAAAGACCCGGCAACAGGCAATCCTTTGTTGTGGGGAGGAGGAGGAGCCGTTTTATTAGGCCGAACACTTCACCTGATTGGCGGTTTTATCATAAATGCGTGTAATAATGATCAGTCTTCCTATCATCTTACCCTTGATGTAGACTCGTGGCTCGCTGATACAACAAAACCAGCACAATGGTTAAATATCCTTGCCCCGCTTCCTGTAAAAAGAAACCACTTCAGCACCATAACACTTGGGGGAAAAATTTATGCAATAGGCGGCCAGTTCGGGCACGATTGCAACGGAGGTCTTGATAAACAATATGCGCATGTATATAATCCCCCCACCGATACCTGGACACAGTTGCCTTTATTACCTGCCCCGCGCTCACATATAGAAGGTAGTACTTTTGCCATAGATGGAAAAATATTTATAGCAGCAGGACAGGGAAATAACGGAGCTTCAACCAATAAAGTGACCCTATTTGACCCGCAGGGTAATAACGGAACGGGAACCTGGAAAGACGACTCGTCGCTGACATTGCCGAAAAGTTATGAAGGAGTTTCAGCCAAAGTCATTAATAATACTTTTATTTACTCTCATGGCGGGGAAGGATCAAGCAGTGAAACTAGGAAGGAAACTTACGGCAGAACTATTGTCAGAAACCCGGTTTATAAACTTGGCTTCTCTTCCGGCTGTTTAGGCCTAACCGCAGACTCAGGAAAAATAGTCATTGGTAAAACGCTGCTTTTTACTATTGACAGCACAAAAACCTACATAACTTCTTCAAATGCGTCATGGTTAAAAGTCAGTAAAAATGCGGAAGGTACAGCCATCCCTAACGCAGTAGATATAGAACTCACTGCTAACACTGCAGGACTTGCTCCTGGTTTCTATAGCGGAACCATTACAGCGACCGGTACCGGAAGCGGGCCTGCCTATTCGCCTGCAGCTTATTGCGTGAGCCTGACAGTTAAAGGCCCTAATTCTTCAGATACTCTTCAGGCAGAAAAAGCGATATTATATGGTGCAAAGATTGCTTCAGACCATGCGGGTTATAGCGGAAATGGTTTTGCAGACTATATAAATTCAACTGGTGATTATATTCAATGGACTATAAATAAATCAACATTGAGCTCAACTTTACTCAATTTTCGCTACGCTAATGGCGGAACTGCCGACCGGGCATTGAAATTAGAAGTAAATGGTGTTGTAATCTCTTCATCTCTTTCATTTGCTCCAACCGGGTCTTGGACGAAATGGTCTTCTTCAACAGCCACAGCAAACCTTGACTCGGGTGTAAATACAGTAAAGCTGACAGCTATCGGCGCAAGTGGTCCTAATGTTGATTATATTGCTTTCGGGAACAATAATACAGTTCAGACGGTTAAAAGAACAATTGCAGATACCGTCGGTTTAGCTGCACATTCTGTAATAAAAATGTTTGTTTCGCCAAATCCTGCTGCAGGAAATGTAAGATTATTTTTAAATACCTCTTCTTTACTTCCTGCAAATGCAGAAATTATGGACATAACAGGAAAAGTGTACAAAAAGATGAAACTAACTAACCCTGGTTCTGATATTTTTAATTTTTCTGTAACTGATCTGCGATCTGGTGTTTATATAGTAAGAGTGAGACAAGGTAATAATGCTCAAACTGCGAAGTTTGTAGTAGATAATAAAAATTAATTAATATCGTGAAATAATTAATACACAGATATGAAGTTGCACAGAGAGAACGTTGTGTACCTCTGTTTCTCTGTGTTGAGAAAACAAATATTTGAACCAACACCGTAATATTGAATCACCCGTATTTACTTTCCAATTCGTTCGTCGCTTACTTTAATTAATTCACAGGTTTTTTTTACTTTTTCATCAAAGTCTTGCAAGTCTTCGCTTAAAAAAATCCAGGTATGAGGAGCTCCGTCAATATCAAAAACCATATTAGATATATGAATCTCCTTTTGCAAGGCATCAAAAAATTCGGGTTGGGTAGCTACAAAAATTCCGTTAAATTCAGGCTGGTTTTCCCTGTCCCGCAGCAGCAGCAGCAGCTTTTTATCCAGGTATAATCCATAACATCCAAGCATTTTTTTTATTCTTGGTCTTACAGGATACAAATAGCGGAGCACAAAATCATAAGGAACTTTATAATTCATTACATAAATTCTTTAAAAAGTTATACTAATATGGTTTTTATTTCCGCAATCAGTATAACTAACCAGCTTTTTTAATACGAGCAATATAAATAATTTTAAGTCTAAATTGCTGTTTAAAAAAACACAGAGATGATTATCTATAATATTACAAGTAAAATTGACTGGTCGGTTGCTCAGGAGTGGGTTCAATGGATGAAGGAAACACACATTCCTGATGTTTTAAATACGGGTTGTTTCGAAAAATACCAGTTTGTAAGGCTGCTGCAGACCGACGAAACAGATGGTCCTGCTTATGCTATTCAATATTATACACCTTTGTTAAGTACATACGATTATTACCTGCAGCATCACGCGCCTTTTTTGCAGAAGCAAATAAAAGATAAATGGGGTGAAAAATATGTTGATTTTAGTACTTTAATGCAGGCAGTAGCGTAAAATGCTTACAAAATACAAAAACGGCAACTGCTGATACAACAACAATTTTTAATTATGTTTATACTTAAAAGTTTAGGGATATGAACACTATTAAAAATTTTATCGCTCATCAAAAGCTTATAAATTTGTCAACTTTTTATACTGATTAAAAATATTAACAATGAATAAAGCTGAATTAATTTCAAAAATTTCAGGGGATACTGATGTAGCCAGAGCTGATATAAATGCTGTGTTAGACTCTTTTGTTGATACAGTTACCGGCACTTTAAAAGAAGGTGGAAAGGTGACCTTGGTAGGTTTTGGCACCTTTTCTGTCTCAAAGCGAATTGAACGCAATGGTCGTAATCCGAAAACGGGGGAGTCAATTAAAATTAAAGCAAAAAGGGTCGCAAAATTTAAAGCAGGCAAGGAGCTGTCGGCGAGAATATAAAATGTAAAGCGTACTATCTTTTTTTTATAATCGTAAGCATTTATTTGCAATAGTACTGATCAGAGAACAAATTGCTTTGCCCGTTACACAACTTAGCGTAGGTTTGTATCCTTTTAAATTAAAGTATTTCAAAAAAAATTTATGGGAAGAGGTGATAAAAAAACAAAAAAAGGTAAAATTTTTAAAGGTTCTTTTGGTAAATCCCGTCCTGCGAGAATAACAAAAGCAGCAAAACCTGCTGAAGAGAAAAAAGAAGCTTAACTTACTGGTTGATTGAGCAATAAAATTTTTTTCAACCGCTCAGTCAACCATTTTATTTTTTAGATTAATGTAGCAAATTATAAGCGTTTTAAGGAGCAATTCTTTCGATCAGCCAATCCGTATTTTGCTTTGTATATCGAATCCTGTCATGAAGCCTGCTTCGGCGGCCCTGCCAGAATTCAATTTTTACAGGTTTTACTATGTATCCGCCCCAATGCGGAGGCTTAGGTATATTTTCTTCACGGAACTGTTCTTTGTATTTCAGCTCATTTTGCTCAATTATATGTCTGCCTGCCACAATTGCGCTTTGCGGTGATGCCCACGCACCGATTTTGCTTGCCACTGGTCTGGTTTTAAAATAAGCCTCACTGTCTTCTTCACTTACTTTTTCAACTGTTCCTTCAATTCTTACCTGCCGCTCAAGCTCTTTCCAAAAAAAGACCAGCGCTGCACAAGGGTTTTGTGCAAGTTCTTTTCCCTTATGGCTTTGATAGTTTGTGTAAAATTTAAATCCCTCAGATGTAAATCCCTTTAACAATACAATTCTCGCCGACGGCACTCCATCAGTCGTAGCGGTAGCAAGCGTCATGGCGCTCACTTCTTCAATCTGGCTGCTTACGGCTTCACTCCACCATACAGAAAATTGCTCTGTCGGATCCCCTTTTACATCTTCTTCAAGCAAAGATTTCTGCTTATAATCTTTTCTTATATCAGCAATTCCCTCCTTCATTATATTTTAGTTTTAAACTTATACGGCATAATACATTTGACTGCAAGTTAGTATAAATAGTGAGCCTTAATTGGTTTTTTGACTAATGTATTTAGTATTTATGTGTCAAATACTTTAGCTATTACTTATCTTGATCAGTATTACTTTAAAATAAACAGACATTCAATAACAGAACAAATATTACTTTATCTGACGAAAAAACAATGACAGGAAAAGCAATAATATAGGGTTTGAAAGACTTGCAGTTTACGTAAATTATACTTTAATTGTATCATCAGTACAATTGCATCCTTACTTAATTTGTATGGCTAAATTGCCACGACCTTCGGGTTGTGGTTGTATGAAATTGACGCATTGGCTTTAGCCAAAACTCTTCTAAAATAAGGCGCATTTAAAATTTTTTTGTCTGTGCTGAACACTGCAATACTGCTGTCACGGTTTTCATAAGCACGAACCAAGGTATCCCGGGCATAGTTTGCAGTAAAATAGCTGGTAACAGATGAAGGCAAAGCGCTGAGAGCCACAGTATCCCTTCTCATTCCGTCCCTGTCGTCAAAGGCGCCGCCATGATGCCAGCCATGTCCGTCTAAATCCTGACCATCGCGCTGCTCCAATACTTTTGTAAAAGCTCCGGTTGCATCAAATTTTAAACCTACCGGATTAGTGTTGTATTGTATAATAACAACATAGCCGGCGGTATTACCAGATGTATCTTTATCTGTAAAAGCTTTTTGAAAGGTGTAGCCACTGTAATTAGCAGTCAGATAATTGGTAACAGCGGCAGGCAAGCTGCTGAAAGCAACAGAGTCTCTGTGATGGTCGCGGGCACAGGTTCCGACAACGTACACTGAGTCGCCTGCCGTTCCTCTGCTTGCGGCAACAGCAACGGCTTGTGTACTTGCAACTGCTGTTTGCGTAGTTGCAGTTTCGGCAGCAGTTTGCACAGTGGCTGCAGTATCAACAGAATTATCTTTTTAGCACGAAGCGAAAGGCAGTAAAAGAAGCGCCAGTGAAAGCATATTAAATATGCCGTTTGTTCTCATGTTTGTTTTCATTTTTTTTAATTGTTTTTGTTTAAAAAAAATAAATGTTTTTACATACGTTTTCTTTTATCTCAATGAGGATGGCATAGCATTACACTTCACCGTTTTGGCGTTAAAAATTTTGATGTCGCTTTTTTCTATTTAAATTTTACATGAAGCGTCAGTGCATCAGATTGCAGGCCATTGCTGCGGCTGTAATGACCGTAGCGCAGCTCGAGGCTGCTAAGGTTTTGAATGCCTAAGACACCTTTTGGCGGGGCAAGCCTTATACCTGCTCCAAAAAAATTACTGGTAAATTTTGAAAGATCATAGTCACTTGTATAATAAGTTTCTGCGGCATCATGTTGTGCATAAGCAGCGAAATGGTCTGCTGCATTTTGAGAATAAAAACGATAAAACGGGCTTACCGAAACGAAAGGCGTTAATTTTACAGCGGTTTCCAAATCTATCGTGTGCGCCTTCAATCCCCAATCGTCCTGGTAGTACCGGTAAAAAGACCGGAGGATTACATTATCACCTAAAAAATAATTTGCACGGACGCCTAAAGGAATTTTAAACCGCTTGTCAGGCAATGTCTCTGATCTTTCTGAACCATCAGTAAAGTACACTCTTTGATATTTGGTTGCCAGCAGACCTTTTTGATAAGCCGGATCAAAGAGAAACATTACCTGTAACCGCTGATTAATAACCTGGGAATAAGACAGCGAAGCGCTATAGGAATCTCTCGGCTTATAATCTATCGAACCGGGATCACGGCCATTACCGGAACTGTAGCCGGAAGGTTTTAGCTCGGATGCGTAAATCACCTTCCATGTATCTAAGTATGCCTGCAGCTTAGCAGTAAATTCACGATTTTTATCTTTGGAAGTCTTTGTAAAACCGGCGCCGAAACCATAAGAAGTATAATCATATTCTTTTGAAAAAGATCCATTTATTCCAAAATCGGTTCCTTTTTGTTCGTTTTGAATATTCCACGAAGCGGAAGGATAAAAACGGGTATCACTCATAGATGCAGAAGAGATGGTTCGCGGGTCTATTTTGTCTGAAGACGCTGAAGTATAATGGTCAACACCCACTTCAACTCCAATTGTATGTTTTCTGCTTTTAGTGTCGTATTTTGTTAGTTTCAAATCAATTGTGTTTGCAAAGTCTGTAAGTCTTTCAGAGCCGATGCCGCCTGTTACTGCTGAGTTATTTCCGTTTTGGTGATAGTAGCCGGAGACGAAATTTACTTCATCGAGCTTAAGCTTGCGGCTTTTGTATAACGAACTGTCTTCAGCTTTAGTTTGAGAGAATGCACTAAGAATGCTTACATACATTCCTAAAGCTGCCAATGAAATTTTTCGCATAAATATCTATTATTGAAATCAATAAACTGTTTTAAAAAACCTTACTATCGCTGAATAGAATTACAAAAAGTACAAGTGAGTGACACAACCGGAGCTGAACAATGAGCCGAAGCTTGTACCAAAAAAATAGTATAACCTGAATTAATTGCAACCGCATCCTCCGCCGGTTTTACCTCCGTTAGCGCCTGATGCACCTTCCCGGTAGGCCTGGAAATTCTGTTCGAACTTCTGCACTTTTCTTGCAGACAGCTCCATCTCCGCATCGTTTATGCGCGACTTCTGGTATTCTTTCACTGTGGTGCATGCAGGTAAGCTTACAGCAAACAGCAGCGCACAAAAAATCATTATAATATTCCTTAATCCTTTTATCATCAACTGATATTTATGTTGTCTGAAGTGTACAATTTATTGTTGTCGTCTATAATAATGCAGGCTATATTTTTCATCTGATTTATCAAATTAAGACCTGCTTTTATGCCCATGACCGTTACCGGGGTTGCAAGCGCATCTGCCAGCTCTGCATTGCTGCAAATAATAGTAACGCTTTTAATGCCTGATACCGGCAAGCCAGTTTTTGGGTCAATAGTGTGCGAATACTTTTTACCATCAATAGTCACATATTTTTCATAATTGCCCGAGGTTGCAACCGCCATATTGCTTATATCTAAGTAAGAAAAGGGATGCTGCGCCGAGTCGGGATCTGCTATGCCTACTGTCCAGGGCTTGCCATTTGGTTGTGTACCCCAGGTTGTAAGATCGCCTGCAGCATTTACCACACCGCTTTCAGCGCCATTTTGCTCTAATATCAATCTCGCCCTGTCTGCTGCATATCCTTTCCCGATTCCGCCAAAACCTATTCTCATTCCTTTTTCTTTTAAGAAAACTGTTTCTGCCTTTTTATCTAAAATGATATTTTTATAATTGATAAACCGAATCATTTTTTTAGCCGTTTCCTTATCAGGTAAGGAAGTCATGGTCTTATCAAAATTCCAAAAACGTTTATCAATAGAGCCGTAAGTGATATCAAAAGCACCTTGCGTGAGTTCTGAAATTCTGATGGAGCGGTGAATGAGATTAAAAACTTCCCGGTCTGCCTTTACGGGTTTTATTCCTGCATACGCATTTATCTCGTTCGTCTGACTGCTTTGGCTGAAAGTGGTCAGCAGCTGCTCTATTCTTCTTATTTCAAATATTGCACTTTCTACCAGGTTGTTCGCCCACTGTTCGTCGTCGCTTACTACACTTATTTCGAAACGGTTGCCCATCAGGCGCAGCACACGCTTATGCAGCGTTTCCTGTTCAGCTTCAATTACCTGCATGGTCAACAGTTTTTATTTCGTTTATGAATTTTTCCGGAGTCTCATCGGGCAAGCCGTCCCATTGTTTCAGCACTTTTCCATCTGAGTCTAATAAAACAGTGAAGGGAAATCTTCCTGCTGAATTGTATTTTTCTGCCAGCATTTCGTTTTCTTTTACCTGCTCCTTTGATAGCTGGTTTTTTTTATATCTCGGAAAATCTGCATTTACCAACACCAGCTTTTCTGCAGAGTAATTTTCAAAGGCATCTGATTCAAAAATTTCTTTCTTCAATCTTATACACGGGCCGCACCAATCGGAGCCGGAGAAATTAAGCACTATCAATTTGTGTGATGAGGCGGCCTCGTTTTTCCCTTTTTCAAAATCAGTAAACCAGGTGGAATGTGCGATTGACAACAGAAGCAGAACAGACAGGTAATTCATACATTTTTAATTTTAATAGTAAAACAAAGTTTTGCTTTTATAAAGTGAAAACTATGCCTCATGAATAAATCCGCAGTGAATTTGCTGTTAAAGAAGTATTATAAGTTTGTAATCCCCGGGGAGCAGGACCGCCTGTTACCGCACCGCTTTCGCTAAAAGTGGCTCCATGACCATTGCAATAAAAACGCTGGTTGCCACCCTGGTAAATTACCGAAACGCTTTCATGCGTGCACACCTGTTGCACTGCGATGTAAGCGCCGGCCATCGTTTTGGCAACTATAACACCACTGTTGTAAACATAACCGCCGTTGGTAAGCAAAGCGGCATTGGCAGGCTGACTCAAATCCAATGTAAAATCTACGCCGGAAGGAGACGCCGTGCCCGAACTGACATTTTTTGAGCAACCTCCAAGACACGAAGTCAATGCAACAGATGCAGAGCCAAAACCTAAAAGCGATAAAAATTCTTTTCTGTCCATAAGTTTGATTGTTATGATGGTAGATGCAGGTATAAAAAAGAATGGTTGGGTAAGAGGAATAAAAGTTTTGTTAATGGATTTGACAGCGTTATAAGCAATAATAAAAAAAACCCGGTACATTATTACCGGGTTATAAATCATCGCAAGATATCAATGCCTTTTAAATCCGGCTCTTCTTATAAGTATCCCATTCTCCATAGGATGCAGACTTCAATTGCAATCTGGTAAAATTGCTTTCAACAGTTACATAATAAGCAGTTCCTGCTTCATTGTTTATTTCAAAAGAATTAGTTACCGTGAAGTCCTTATATTTTTTTCTTAAATCAGTTTGCAAAGAAAGCGGCAATTGTAAAAGCGAAATATCTCTTGCTGAAGCCACTAAATTACCTTCTGCATCAAAGAAGGCAAACAGGGTTTGACCGGCTGATGTAAATGCGGCTCTGTACAGGTCATTCGCCTCAGACCAGCTTACTTCTTCTGCATTACTAAAAGAGTTTTGAAAAGACTTCGAAACAATAGCGGGAGTTTTATCCTGCGCAAAACTGCCGGTTGAATAAATGGAACTAAAAATGGTAAAAACGATAAGTAACTTTTTCATAAATAATAATTTAGAACACAAAAATATTCTGCTGTCCGATCTTATATAAACATTTGAGACCAATCACAATTATTCCGCTGCGAACAGGTAAAAAGGAGTTTTTAATAAAGTTGGGAGTGAAAAATTAAATGACTTTGGAAACAATTTTACTATCGAAGTACAATAATAGTAAACCGCAACAATAAATGTTTTCGCCTCAATGGTTTCTAAACTTTTATGCAATAACAGATATTTGAGTACTTTTTACTTATGAATGGCAAGAGAAAAGAATTACTTTACCTATTACCGGATGTCTTGCTTTCCTGTTTCTTCCGATAGCTTTGTCTCCTCATCCTAAGGAATAAGGCAATTATCTTTTTTCCATGCCAACCCAAATAGATTTCATTACAAACATTTTAAGGCCCATTTTCTTTTATCTCAAATTTTACCTGCTTATTCCTTTATCTGTTTCAAGAAAAAATAACTATTTACTTTTTATGCATTACATACAATCACAGCTGCTCCTAAGTAATTAGTCGCAACATTTTTACTGTTTACCACATTTGGGATTCTTCTTTAAACAATTTAAAAGAAAATTATATTATAACTTGAATTTATAAAAAACTTCAATAATTATCAATTATGAAAAACTAAAAAGCTTTGCAGTAAAATCTTAAACACGGGCAAACTAATTTTTTAAAGAAAAAGCAATTAAGCACCCAACCAATTTCATAGTACGAAGCATCCTTGCAGGAAATCAAACATTTTATTATGAAAAAGTTACTTTACGCAGTTTCTTCTTTGGTTATTATTGCAGCCATGCAATCATGATGGAAATTGGAGGTCTAATTCTGATTCTGCAACAATCACCATAAATTTTATCGTTAAATGACGCACATAACAGGCATATAAGCAGTATTACAATCATCATAAACAGGAGGGAGTCATACACTTTGGTTTTCTCCTGCTTTGATAAAAAATACTTCCCATTCAGAAAAACAACCCAACCCTTTTTTACTTTTAAGCATCAATGCAGGAAGAGTCAACGATACCTAAACAAACAGATCACCTTATTCAGTCTTGCCTCAAAGATGACCGGCAATCACAGAGCAGGTTGTACAATATGTATGTGCAAAAGATGTTTGTCGTTTGCCTTCGTTATGCTAAAACCCGCGAAGAGGCAGAGGAGATTTTGCAGGAAGGTTTTATGAAGATATTTGAGTTTTTGCATCAATACAAATCTACGGGTTCGTTTGAAGGTTGGATGAGAAAAATTATGGTGAATTGCGCTTTGCAAAAATACAGGAGCAAAGGAAACCTGCGACCGGTTGTTGATATAGATGCAATCGCTGCTGATTATCCGGTGCCCGAAGATATTATTGCTAAAATCGGCACTAAAGAGCTTCTGAATATGGTACAGCAATTACCGCCTGCCTGCAGAATGATTTTTAACCTTTATGTTTTTGAAGGAATGAAACACCGGGAAATTGCTGAGCTGTTAGGTATATCCGAAGGCACGTCAAAATCTAATCTCTCAGATGCAAGAGCTATTTTGCAAAAGGCAGTAAGTGAAAGCATGCAGTCGTCACAAGTAAAATTTAATTAAGCATGAATGAAGATATACACAATATGGATGACCTGTTTAAAAAGGCGATAAATGATCATGAAGAAATGCCTTCAAACAACGTCTGGGAGCAAATAGATAAAAATCTTGACAAGAAAAAAGTAATTTTTATCTCACAAAAATACAATAAGCTCAAATGGGTTGCTGCTGCTCTCCTTATGTTTTCTGCAGGCCTGGCTATGTATACGTGGCACACCAAAATAAAGAATAAAGAGCTGGTAAAACAAAATACTGTCAACAGCAAAAAGGAAAATAATTTTAAGAATAATAAGAATAATAATACGATTGCTGAAAAAAATTTATTAAATAAAACCAAAGAGAAAAAAAGGATAAAAGACACATCAGCATTGAATAACCAGGCATTAAACATTAATGAAAACAAGAATAAAAAGAAGTTAGAAGAGAGTAAGAAGACAAATACTATTTTTCCTTTTTCAGCAGTAAAGAACTCAAAAGATGTTGCAGAGACGGAGAAAAACTTTAAAGAAAATAAAGAAAAATTCAAACAATCTTTTGAACAACAATTAGTAAAAAGCGATAAGTCTGCGGCAGAGAAAAAGGCCGGAAAAACATTGATTTCAGCTAATGACAAATCTCTTTCTCCGATTACCGAACAAAAAAATGCTTTAGAAAACAATTTGTATAAATCCAAAGAACGACCACGCAAAGAAGCAGTCGCAGTAACGGAATTACCAAAGCATAAGTTTTACATCGGGCCTGAGAATGCTTCCTTACCCAAACTTCCGGCAACATCAAAACAAAACAATAAAATTGCAATTCAGGAAAAACCAATTATTGCAATTAAAACCAATAAAAGCAAAATCTCTAAAAAATCATTGTTTTCTGTAACCCTCTTTTATTCTCCCGATTTTGTTTCAAGCAAGATGGATAATGAACATCATAATTTCAGGGAAGAAGAAAGAAATGAAATAAAAAACAAAGAGGACATTAGAAATACTTACAGCGCCGGTGTTCTGGTTGATTATAATGCGGGCAAGAGAATAAGTATTCAATCCGGTCTCAGCTTTTCATCTATAGCTACTCACATTCAGCCCAAAACCATCTATGCCCGTTCGGATGAACATGGAAATATAAACTACCGCTTTAATTGTTCTGCAGGTTATTCTTATGTGTCGTTGCCGTCGGGTACCAGGCCTTCTTCTGAAGGTGACAGCATCTCAGCCTTGTCTTCAAAAAATATTTTAAATTATATAATCCTGCCGCTAACTGTAAAATATAAAGTAAGTAAAGGAAAATTTAGCCTGAGCCCCGGATTAGGAATAGCTTTGAATTTTTTAGAAAAAGGAACAATAGAAGCGGTAATTGGCAGTGAAAAAACAAATATTAATCGTATCGAAGGCATTAGCAAAATGTACCTGAACAGTGCCATAAGCGCAGCAATAAATTATGATCTCAACAAACATATAGCCTTAAATCTTACACCTGCGGCACGGTTTGCACTGACTTCTATAAATAAAGATGCTCCTTTTAAAACCTATCTTAACACTTACGGATTAGCTGCCGGACTGACAATAAAGCTATGATTATTAAAAACGCCAATCATTTCCTCCCGGCAAGTTTCCTATATAAAGCAATATTTTAAAGGTTTACGTATGCAGGAATACAAATTTTGATTTTTAAACTCTGCAAAAGTTGAAAACAGTACCTTTGCCCAATGCTCTTCTGCATTAAGAACAGGGTGTGCAACCCTGCAGTGCAGCAGGAATTACAAAAGCTCCTGACAGATAGCTGCAAAGCTGCACCGGGTGACGCGGAGACAACCAGCGAAGTACCAAAAGAGAAATCAGACCAATTTGAAAAGAACATAGCTGCGCCTTGGAGGTCAAAACAAGAGAAAAATTTTAGATAAAATGTAAGCCACAATATGAGAAACATAATATTAATTGCCTTTTTTTCTATTCTGCCATCAATAATATTTGGACAAAGTATAGACAATACCCAAAAGGACGTGATAGTTGCAAAAGGTAAAATGCCACAAGTAACTGCGGATAAAAAGAATAATGTTTATATAGTCTATGGCACAGGTGACAGCATTATGTATTTGACTTCAGCAAACAAAGGAAAGTCTTTTACTTCACCATCATTGATTGCCGTTTTACCTGGCTTATTTGCCTCAGCTATGCGAGGCCCGCAGATAGCTGCTGCAGATAATGGGCTCATCGTAACAGCTTGCACAAATAAGGGAAACATTTATTCTTACAAGCAGCAGCAAGGTGGAGGTAAGTGGACGAAAGCAATGCGGGTAAATGATGCGGATGAAGCAGCTAAAGAAGCTTTGATGGGTTTAAGTGCCGACGGCTTACATGTTTTCGCGGTATGGCTTGCAGTGAAGAACCCGAAAGGTCAAAATGTGTATGGAGCAACATCTGTTGATGGAGGAAAGACCTGGAGTAAAAATTTATTAGTTTATGCTTCCCCTGACAGTACGGTATGTGAATGCTGCAAGCCTTCGGTAGCTGTAAAAGGAGATAATGTATATGTAATGTTTCGAAACTGGCTGAATGGCAACAGGGATCTGTATCTTACTAAATCAAATAATGGCGGTAAATCTTTTGAAAATGCTCAAAAGTTAGGTGTTGGAAATTGGAAACTAAATGGATGCCCTATGGATGGCGGAGGGTTGACTATTAACAATAACAGAATACCTCAGACAGTTTGGCGCCGGAAAGGAAAGATATATGCTTCCACAACAGGAAGCGCTGAAAAAGAAATTGGAGAAGGCAGAGGCTGCACAATGGAAACGGTCAACAACAAAAACATTTACGCCTGGACAGAAAACGGAGATGTGGTTTTAATAAAACCTCGGGGTCAAAAGAAAGTACTTGGCAAAGGAAGCCAGCCAATAGTAAAAGCATTGAATAATGAACATGTTATTTGTGTATGGGAAAATGATAAGCAAATACATGCTTCAGTCATTGAATTATAAGCTGCACGCAAAATGTTGTAAATCTTATCCATAATGGTGTAGCAACATCCGCTTATTACAGTAAGCCAGAGAAGGAAAACATAGCAGTTGTTGAGAGTAACAATATAAATACAGCTTTTTTTACTATCTCAAGCAACCTTACTTGAACAAAAGGCACTCCGCAAGGTGGTGTTATCAGTCCTTTGTTAGCCAACATTTATCTGCATCATGCCTTTGACAAATGGATGGATGAAGCGAATGGGCATGCCCCTTTGAACGCTACGCTGATGACATCGTAATTCATTGCAGCAGCAAAGAAGAAGCCGAACGAATGCTGGAAGAACTGAAAGTGAGGATGCAGAAGTTTGAATTAACCCTGCATCCTGAAAAGACAAAGATTGTGTATTGCAAAAACTATCAGCGCAATGATAAGCATGATAATGAAAGCTTTATCTTTCTAAGTTATAGTTTTCAGCCAAGAGTAATAGATGATAAGTTCGGCAGGGAAAAGCGATTAGTAGTGTTTGGTGCTGCTATCTGCAATGCTGCAAAGACAAGTATCAGAAAAGCACTAAGAGAAGTATTCTGCACAAGAAGAGGTTCTATTACAGAGGAATCGCTTGCAAACAAGCTCTAATCCTAAAATACGTGGCTGGATAAATTACTACACAAAATTTGGCAGGAAAAAGACATACGAGGTATTCTATTATCTCAATGAACTGATAGGTGAATGGATAAAGGACAGATACAGGATAAACTCAAAAGGAGAGGTGTACAAAAAGTATAACCTTATGCATACTGAGAATCCCTTATTGTTTTATCATTGTAAACTTGGAATAAAAGCATGATTGGATAACAAGAGCAGTGTGAAGCGAGAGCTTCAAGCACGGTTCCGTGAGTGGCTCGGGTTGAAATACACCCTTGCCTACTCGACAAAGAAAGTAACCAAAGGTATCAAAAACAGCGGCAGGACAGATATTGATAAACCTGCTGAAACAAGCATTGCAAGTACAAGTGAGAGACGCAACAATGTTTAATGAAGGTAAAACAAAAAAAGCTGCCGCAAATATTAACGGCAGCTTTTACAGAAAATAAGGAAACTATAAGGTAGCCATGTCTATAACAAAGCGGTAACGAACATCACCTTTTAACATACGGTCGTAAGCGCTTTGTATGTCTTTAATGTCTATCATTTCAATATCAGAAACAATGTTGTTTTCTGCGCAGTAGTCAAGCATTTCCTGTGTTTCAGCTATGCCGCCTATGCCGGAACCTGCAATGCTTTTTCTGCCACCTAATAAACTAAACATGCTAACCTGCGCCGGTTTTGACGGAGCGCCCACGCATATCATAGTACCGTCGGTTTTTAACAACGACAGGTACATGCCATAATCGTGCTCTGCAGACACTGTATCCAGAATAAAATCAAAGGAACCCTGAGCTGCTTTTAGCTGTGCTTCATCGGTTGTAACGACAAAGTGGTGCGCACCCAGCTTCATAGCATCTGCTTCTTTTTTGGGTGAAGTGCTTAGTACGGTCACTTCTGCCCCAAAGGCGACACCAAATTTAACACCCATGTGACCCAAACCGCCTAAACCTAACACGGCAAGTTTGTGTCCTTTCCCTATCTTCCAATGGCGCAGCGGAGAGTATGTGGTGATGCCTGCACACAATAAGGGTGCAACAGCGGCGAGGTTAAGCTTGTCAGAAATGTGCAATACAAACTCTTCTCTAACTACGATAGTATTGGAGTAGCCGCCGTAAGTCGGCGTTTTGCCGTCGCGTTCGTAACTATTGTAGGTTTGTGTGTTGCCCTCCAGGCAGTATTGCTCCAGGTCTTGTTTGCAGTTTGCACAAACCTGGCACGAGTCGACCAGGCAGCCGGTACCTGCAATGTCGCCAACTTTGAACCTGGTAACATCGTTACCTGTTTTTATTACGCGACCTACAATTTCGTGTCCGGGTACCATAGGAAAAATGCCGGGGAACCACTCGTTTTTGATTTGGTGCAAATCGGAGTAACATACGCCACAAAATAAAATATCAAATTGCACGTCATGCGGCCCTACTTCACGACGCTCAAAGCTCCAGGGAGCCAGGGCCGTTTCAGGTGATTGTGCTGCATATCCTTTAGTTGCTGTCATGTAAGATTTTGATGTGATAATAAATAATTAAATGCAAAAGTAACCGGATTGAAATAAAACGTGCGGAATAAGCTGCAATAAACGGCTAAAAAGGCAATGACTGATAACAGTAAGTAACTAACGTGGCTGATGCTGCAAACCCGCACTGCTTGAACTGCTACTTCGCCATGGCCAATCGTTTTTTGTCGCAATAAGCAGGAGGAATTGCTATTTCTGTATTTAAAAAGCTCTTTTTTCTGCACCGAAACAATACTTAATATAAATGATGGGGCTCCATTGCCGCGAATAATTTCCTTTAGCAAACAGGTTTTAACGGTAAAAGCATATTTTACTCGATTTACTGATATAAAAATGGTTTTAGCTCTATGATATTTAAGAACATGACACCTTAACGATGAATGAAATAACCAGCATAAACACGAATTTTTTTGTAACTCATTACTTTCCTTTAAAATTGTAAGAAAACGAAAACGCGTGGTGGTGCCCTGCATTTCGATCGTTAAGCTGCCATTTTACGACATTCTTCTGCACAAGCTTTGCATGCCTCTGCACATTCCTGGCAAACGTTTGCTTGGGGTGTATGTCTCGGCGGATTCGTTGCCGCAAGCTTGGCATAACTCGGCGCATATACGGCAGACCTCTTTTGCTTTCTCACTGCCCAAACTCAATATTTCTCAAAGAGACGTATCTAAGGCTCAAAGAGAGTCCTGCTATTTTCAGCATTATTGACCGAAAGTACAAATACCACTGTTTGATGTGTCGCTGGAATGACTATTGTATCAAAACGCAATGATATGCATAAGAATATATGAAACCATTAGCGGAATTAATAACCAAACACCTGAGCAGCACTGTTGAAATATTAGCAGCAGTTGTGATTGCTATTTCACTCCTGAAATTTTTAGTCCTGTATTTTAGAAACGTTTTTAAGTTAGATGATAACGGAAGTGCAAACCAGAAAATTAGAATACAGTTCGGAAGTTCCCTTGCGCTTACTTTAGAATTATTGCTTGCCGCCGATATACTTGCTACCGCCATTGCCCCAACGTGGGATGACATAGGAAAGCTTGCTGCCATTGCCATCTTACGAACTGCTCTCAACTATTTCCTGGAAAGGGAGTTGAAAAATAATGAGGCTATTGAGAGAAGGAAAGGGGAAAATCTGATTTAGAATTACAATAAAACAAATAGCTGAAGCTAAAGAAGCCTCATAAGCCGCAAAAACCAGTGATTAAAAACAACCTCCCGTTATCAGAAAGCCATTGGTATCTTTAGGAAGCACTAAACAACAAGCCTGTGATAAAATAAAATAAGGATTACAAGAGCTGTAATCCTTAAACCATGATCCGGATTGGATTACTTAAAAGCTATTAATCCTTTGATTATCAATTACTTTTTAATTTTACTCGATTTTTTACTCGATTAAATTACCAGTGTAGCCCCTTATCTTACTCACTTTTACAACGCTTGACTTAACTAAACAAATGTAACAATTAGCTTTTAAAATTTCGTAGAAAACATTCAACCGACCTTCTATAAAAAAATATTAATTACCTGATAACGTGAATTCGGGTAATAAAAGTTTTTTTCCTCCCCTCATCGCCGACTCATGAGCAAGAATGCCCACACAGGTAATGTTGGCAGATTGTCGTGCATCAGGAAAAGGCTGGCGCTTGTCTTTAAGAGCAGAAAGAAATTCATGAACCAGGTGAGGATGAGAACCTCCATGCCCCGAACCCTGGATAAAGGACAAATGCTGTTTACTGTCTGCACCATATACTCCACCTGTTGTAAAGGATTGTATTTCGTCTGGCAACAAATGTGCATAGTCAGGGATCTTTACCTTTTCCGGTTTTTCACCTGTATGTATAACCGAGTCTTCATGTTCTACTAAAGTCCATTCAAAAGTTTTGTCAGAGCCATACACGTCAAAACTTTCACGGTATTGGCGGGCAGTGTTGAATAATGAACGGGTTACTTCAGCAGCAAGATCTGAATCTTTAAATTTAATATGACAGCTTTCTATGGCGAAAGGCGATCCATATTTATTGATGAGGTTTTCATCAATTCGGCCTGAACCGTAGCATGATACATGTTCAGCATCCGCTTCTGCCAGAGCAACTACAGGACCTACGCAATGTGTGGCATAATGCATTGGTGGCAACCCTTCCCAGTAGCCGGGCCAACCTGCCATCTCCTGCTGGTGCGAAGCGCGAAGAAATTGAAGTTTGCCCATCTCACCTTTTTTATACATTTCTTTTACAAACAGAAACTCACGGCTATACACCACCGTTTCCATCATCATATAGGTAAGTCCTGTTTCCTTAACTGCTTCTACTATCTGACGGCACTCTTCCACTGTGGTTGCCATAGGCACTGTGCAGGCCACGTGCTTGCCGGCTCTTAATGCTGCAATAGATTGGTCTGCGTGACTTTGAATGGGCGTATTGATGTGAATAATATCCACGTGAGGGTCTTTCAGCAAATCATTATAGTCGCTATATCTTTTTTCTATTTCAAAAGCATCACCTACCTCGTTAAGCTTTTCTGTGTTTCGTTGGCAGATAGCATACATGTTGGAGAAGGGATGACGCTGATATATAGGAATAAACTCTGCTCCAAAACCTAATCCCACAATCGCAACATTAATTTTGTTATTTTCCATTATATTATTTTAGAAACAAATTCTTTAAGATTTTAATTTGGAGCCACGAAGACTCTAAGTTTCACTAAGCTTGGTGCAACTTTGTGTTCTTCTTGCCTTAGTAGTTTTATTGAATCAGGAGGCAAATAAATCCTTTAAAAAATGCAATCCTTCGGAAGCAAATTTATCCTGGCTTTCTGCCATTGGATGCCAAAAACAAACAGCCCCTGCCAGTTCTTTATTTTCAGGAGTAAAGCTTTCTATAGATACTACACTTTTGTAGTTTATAGCTTCAAGTCCTCTTTTACAAGCATCCCAGCGGGTCTGACCTGTTCCCGGTGTTCCTCTATAATTTTCTGATACCTGGAAATGAATGAGTTTATCACCGGCACTGATAATAGCCTTTTCAGTATTAGGTTCTTCAATATTCATGTGAAAACTATCCAGCATTATTTTGGCGGCGGGATGAGAAATATCATCAATCAGGCAAATGACATCAGCGGCAGTGTTTACCAAATCAGATTCGAATCTGTTTAAGGGTTCCAATGCTATTTCAAGGTTTCTGGCCTCAGCCATTTCGCATACAATGCGCAGATTTTTTACTGCCAGTTCCCATTCTCTTTTTCTTTGTTCGGGAGGAACCATTCGTGCTTTACCTACTGCCGAGTACATAGGTCCGACGAAAAAAGGGGTTTCCCAGGCATTGCATAAATCTAAACAAGAGCGGATATAGTTAAAACAATTTTCATGAATAGCTGTATCCTCATTTGTAAGATCGCGTGAAGGGCCAAATGCGCCGCAAACAACAGCCTGCAAGCCATATTGCTTTAATCCTTTTTTAACCGCGTTTGCATCAATAAGCTCCGGGTCTTCGACCGCAATTTCCACAGCATCAAATCCCATTTCTGCAATTTTTGAAAATAGTCCGGAAATTGACTCTGTTGTAAAAGGAGAGGTCCACAGCCAGGTTGTAACACCAAATGTAATTTGTGAAGACATGGTTTTTTGATTTATCAGAAGTAACTGCCTTTTATAAATTTGGGTTTGTGACTCTCATAACACCTTGCATTATTCGCCAATGACCAGGAAAAGTACAAACAAAAGGGTAATCGCCAGGTGTTTTCGGTACTGTGAAAGTGAAGGTAAAATTACCGCCCGGGTTAACGAGCGGGGTAGCTTGCAATACCTCCGGCATTCTTGGAACATAATTAAGTTTTGTACCGTTTGGGTCTATTGCTAATTTATCTGCTGCTGCGCCGACTTTCTCCAGCATTTTTGGTTTTATTAATACAAAATTGTGCTGCATGTGGTCAGGATTTTTGAAAACAATTTGAACAACAGTACCGGCTTTAGCGGTAATTAAAGGTTTATCAAATTTCATGACGTCTTTTACCACACTTACAACAATTAATTTGGTAACTGTTGGTTTCCCTGTTGATGCTAAACTTTTTGAAGATCCGGGTGTAAATACTTCTAATTTGGCACTTGTCAATGCAGCGCGAAGTTTGAAAGTGTCAGGATAATCCCCTATTTTGTCTCTTCCCTGCTTATCTTCAACTCCAACCCGAAGGTCTGTTTTTAACGGTTTTGTAAACAACCCTGATGCTAGTGTGTTTGCAATTTGCTTATTATTTATTGAAAGAGCCATAGCACCATTATTGAGCAAACCAGCCCGAAAAAATACCTTACCTGTTATTGGCAATAGTTCGCTATGCAAAGAGTATGTTTTACCGTCCTGATTTACCTGGAAATACAATTTATTTTCTTTAAGAAATAGTAAAGAATTATTCCTTCTCTTCATTTTTGACACATTTAACGAAGGCAGAGAAAGCGCTCTAAAACCAGCTTTTACTCTTTCTGCTTCTGCCACCAAGGCCAAGTGCACCAAGCAAACTTCGTGTTATCATATTTGCTGCAGTTCTGCCTGCGCTTTTGACTATCGGGTTATCAAAGAAGCTTTCTTCTTCTTTTTTTATATTTCCCTTACCTGCCTTTGCAACTTTTTTTTCCTCAGCCTGTTCACTTGTTTTTTCGGCAGCTTCTGCAAGTTTTGCGTTCAGGATTTCATACGCACTTTTACTGTCAACAACATTATTATATTTGGGCACCAGTTTACTTGCGGCAACAATAGAATTGATTTCTGAGTCATTCAAAACATCCATGCGGCTGCGGGGAGGAGCAAGCATTACATGTACCAGGGGCGTAGGAATGCCTTTTTCGTTAAGCATAGTTACCATTGCTTCACCAATGCCCATTTGCGTAATGAGCTGATCTGTTTTATAAAATTCAGTTTCAGGATAATTTTCTGCTGTTTGCTTTATAACCTTTCTGTCGGCAGCAGTAAATGCCCTTAGTGCATGCTGCACCTTCATACCTAACTGGCTTAGCACGCCTGGCGGCACATCCATAGGGTTTTGTGTTACGAAGAAAATTCCAATACCTTTTGATCTTATCAATTTTATAACGGTTTCAATTTGTTGCATCAGCGCAGCGCTTGCCTCCTGGAAGGTGAACCTGTAGTTGTTTATAACTGCGTCCAGCACATTTGTAATAGCTCTTTTTGTCTCGGTCTTGCCGAATTGCACCTTTTGAACACTAACCGGTTTAAGCTTATTTATCTGGCTGTATTTGCTGTCTTCGGCTTTCTGTAAATTGTAATAAATCTCCATTTCTTTACGTGCTGTTTCGGACTGGTTACGGCCAATATTTTGCGTGTCTATCCTGCTTCCGTCTGAACGGATTTTAATAGAAACGATGTGGATATGAGGATGACCGGAGTCAAAATGCCGGTATACTAAATAAGGTTGGTTTCCGAAGCCAATCTCCGCATATAATCATCCGCTATTTGCTGTAAAAGGGAATTGGAAAGTGTTTCGGAAGGATCAAAATTGAGCGAAATATGAACACTGTTGCAACCTACATTTTCGTTTAAAGCAGCCTGGTTGAGCAGCCTGTTAAGCTTATTTATAAAAGATAAATTTTCAACATCAATCGGATAATTAACTGCTGAAATGCACTCGGCTTTTCCCTCTTTCAACTTGTTTTCATTGTAGTTTATAATACGATGAATAGAGTGTCCCGTCTTAATTACTGCAACCATTTTTCACCAATTTTTGAATGTGATTTTTGATTTCATCTACCTTATTTAGCAGGGTTTGTTTCTCCAGTTCGCAGGTAATAAGCCAACTTCTAAACTCCCCGATTTGTTGCAACGTATGAAGTTTTTTTACCGCCTGATTAAAGTTATTTCCAATAGCATTAAGCTCGTTTCTGAGCTTCATTACCTCTGCCATAAAGTCATCCAGGGATTGGTTGCGATAGGTAGTTACGATAGGCTTTTCAAAGAGACTTCTTCGTACATAATTACTTAGTTTCCGGCAAGTGCTTGCCTTCCATTTTTTTTCAATTTGCTCATATTCTTTGAGCGTAAGTCTTAACCCGATAATGCGGGTCCTGTTTGCTTTTTCTTGTTCCATCACTTTATCATTTTCACGTTTAAAAATTCTGTTTTGTTTCATTGTTTTCCCGCCTACGACTTCGGAGTGAGAGGCGGCAAGATTCGGTTGTCTAACAACCGGACATCTTGCCGATTGCGGGAAAGAGGCAATCTCATAACTTAAAAAATCTTCATTAACATTCTTTTAATTATATCGTCTTAGATTATATCATCTTTTTAAAAATTTAAAAAAAAACTTCGCGGTTTAAATCAAAGTAATTTTTGACCTTGCTTTTGTAGATGTATTAGTTAAGACCATTCAATTCTTCATTACCTAATTATTCACATTCTAAGGTCTTTTTGAAGACTGCTTTAATTGCAGTATTTTTCACTTTCATTCAATGTATTATGACTGCTATTTTGTCTGATCATATCTCTGCTTTTAAGGCTTAATTACCCGAGTATTTTTACATTAAAGGAATGGGCTTTTTCAGAGCAGAAAACAGAATTTAAAATCGCAAAATTTCTGTCTGCTGAAACTTATTTTTTTATTAGAATGAGGGGAAAAAAGTCAATGAAAATTTCAACCTAATAACTTCTTTTGCACTATTTTTAATCGTTGTGATATCCTTCGGTGAACTGCTAATTGACAGAAAAATTTCGTTTTTATGGCTACTAAAATCGTCTTTAAAGCCAACGGAAAAATATCCTTAAATAACGACTTTTATTTCGCCGCGTTATGTCTCTGTTTAATATAGCTTAATTGCCCGATAATTTTTAATAAAAGGATGAGTTTTTTCAGAGTAGAAAATTAAATTTAAATTCACCTGTTGCAAACGTATTTGGTGGTTTAAGAAAGAGAAAAAAACCTTAGAAACTTTCAAAAACAGGGACTTCTTATAAATCTTTTTAAACGTTGTAATGTCCTTTGAGTGAACTGCCAACGAACAGAACAATTTCGAGTTTCATACCTCGGAAGAGTCCTTAAAAATCAATGCCAAATATCCTTTACCTGATTGTTCATCATCTACTTTTTTCCACCTTTTTTTTGTGACTTCAAATAGTATTTTCTTTGTTATAAACAGCGCTTATATCGAAGGAGAAACAAAGGTTTTCCTAAAATTTTTAAACTTTTTTATTGTTTCTTTTGAACTTTTTATTGTTTCTTTTTTTTAATTTAAAAAGAGGTGTGCGAAAAAAACTCAGCATTATTTTACGAAGTGTGTCTTAAGTAAGATTGCGTACAACCAGAGCCGGAACCTTTCATTTACTTATGAATTTATTCATATTGCTATTATTTTTTTTATAAATTTACTTCTAAAATATTATTGATATAAGTCATCCTTTTCTTCGTAATCATTGAAGAATTCACAATGTCTTAGCCTGTTATTTTTCTACCTATCCTCATCATATTTTGATGAGGATACCAATTATTATCCAATTTACCTTTACCCCCAAAGCAGGAACAATTCAGCGAGTGCTGATTTTAATAATAAGGAGGTGTGCGATGGGAATAAGTGTGGCAGAAAGAATGCCTCTTGAAAAAGCAGTAGAGCTTTTGAAGGAAGATGGTATTGAAGTAACCGGGGAACAAGCTATTGTTATCCTTGCGTTTTTGTATGAAATAGCTGAAATTGCGGTGGAACAGTATCTGTACAAACCCTTATGAATCTTGTACACTTACCTTTTAAAGTACCCAATACAGTTAAGAGTTCATTTTAAAAACCGAGCATTATGAAAATAGCAGATTTATATATCAGGGTAAGTACAGAGGAGCAGGCTGATAAAGGTTATTCACAGCGTGATCAGGAAGAGTGTTTGCGAAAATATTGCGAGATACAGTCTATCCAGGTACGCAAAGTGATTTATGAAGATCATTCCGCCAAAACTTTCATTCGTCCCCAATGGGCCAAGCTATTAATTGATCTCCGCAAACATAGAGGTCAATCTGATCTTATATTGTTTACTAAGTGGGATCGGTTTAGCCGTAATGCAGGTGATGCTTATCAAATGATAAGTACTTTAAGAAAATTGGGTGTGGAACCGCAGGGTGTAGAACAACCTTTGGATCTTTCCATACCTGAAAATAAAATGATGCTTGCGTTTTATTTAGCTGCACCTGAAGTAGAAAATGACCGGAGGGCCTTAAACGTATTTCATGGAATGCGAAGAGCCAAAAAAGAAGGTCGATGGATGGGTACTGCACCGGTAGGGTATGCAAATAAAGTAACTGAAGCAGGCAGGAAGTGTATAGCACCAAAAGAAAAAGAAGCGGCTATCATGAAGTGGGTTTTTGAAACGCTGGCAGAAGGCAAATTCAACACAGAACAAGTATGGAGACTGGCAAGGGAGAAAGGATTGAATTGTCTCAAAAATAATTTTTGGGTAGCTATCCGTAATCCTCTGTATTGCGGTAAAATTTTTATACCAAAGTATAAAGATGAGGAAAGCTTTTTTGTCAAGGGACAACATGAGCCATTGATATCTGAAGCATTGTTTTACGATGTTCAGGATGTCTTAAACGGAAGAAAAAAAGTTATGCGACTGAAAATGGCAGTAGATGAAATGCTGCCCTTACGAGGTTTTCTGATTTGTCCTAAATGCTCAAAAATGTTAACAGGCAGTGCATCTAAAGGTCGCAGTCAATACTACCATTATTATCATTGTAACCCTGTTTGTGGATTTCGTCATAAAGCAAGTGATGCAAATGAAATGATGGTTAAGGAGATAAAAAAGTATGCAAGTCCTTTACCGGAATTAAAACTTTTTAAAGAGATAATTATATCTGTTTTTAAATCAAAAACAAACATACAACGAACTGAAGCAAAGCAATTGAGCAGCCAACTTGAAGAAGCTAATAAGAGGTTATCAAAAGCAAGGGATTTACTGCTTGCAGGTGACATTGAAGCAGATGATTACAGGACAATCAAATCAGAAACAGAAGAAAAGATAAACAGGTTTGAAGCCAAATTAGCTGTTTCGTTTAAAGATACAACAGACATAGAACCTTTATTAAACACAGCAATCAGCAATATCTCACAACTTAATGTTTTATATACAAAAGGGTCAGTAACACAAAAGCGCAGGATCATTGGTTCGATGTTCCCTGAAAAATTGACTTTCGATGGATTTCGATATCGAACCACAAGGGTTAACGAAGCAATTAGACTTAGGCTATTGATAAACAATAAATTAGAAGATAAAAAAAATGGGACAAGTCCTCATTTTTCAGACTTGTCCCAAGAGGTGATCCGGATTGGATTCGAACCAATGACCTACTGCTTAGAAGGCAGTTGCTCTATCCAACTGAGCTACCGAACCAATTTTAGCGGTGGCAAAAGTAATTTTTAATTAGTTTGCATCCAAACGAAATAAATAAAAATGGATGTGAAAATAGAAGAAGGCTGGAAGAATGTTTTAAAGGCAGAATTTTCTAAACCCTATTTTCAAAATGCAGTGACTTTTATTAAAACAGAAAAGGCACAAGGCAAAACGGTTTATCCACCCGGACCTTTAATTTTTAATGCTTTTGATAAAACTCCATTTAATGATGTAAAAGTTGTTTTACTTGGCCAGGATCCATATCATGGATACGGGCAGGCACACGGTCTTAGTTTTTCTGTTCCTGATGGCGTTACGCCTCCGCCGTCGCTTGTTAATATTTTTAAAGAGTTGCATACCGATATCGGGATACCCGTTCCTAAAACCGGTAATCTTACCAAATGGGCTGCACAGGGAGTATTGCTTCTAAATGCTGTTCTGACGGTAAGGGCAAATGAACCGGCGAGCCATGCAAAAATTGGCTGGATGGAATTTACCAATGCCGTGATAAGTAAGATATCGGGCGAAAAAGAAGGAGTAGTTTTTTTACTCTGGGGGCGTTTTGCACAGGAAAAACAGGTTCTGATTGATGAAACCAAACATCATGTTTTAAAGGCGGCTCATCCTTCACCTTTCAGCGCTGACAAAGGGTTTTTTGGCTGCAGGCATTTTAGCAAAACAAATGATTATCTTATGAAGCAGAAGCAGAGTGCGATAAACTGGAGTCTTGATTAAAAGGTGCTGAAAATTAACGCTATGAAAATTCTTAAAAATATTTTTGGCGCTTTTTGGGCCATTTGGGGAATAGTTACATTCACTGTTACGTTGCTTATAATAGTAATACCGGTTTGTATTACATTTATTATAAAAGAACCTGCAGGAACAGAAGCATTTCGCCAGATTACCAAACTGTGGATGACAGCCTGGCTAACCTTGATAGGATCGCCATTAAGAGTGATTGGTAAAAAAAACTTTGAAAAAGGTAAAAATTATGTAGTGGTATCTAACCACAATTCTTTGATGGACGTACCGGTAACAACTCCCTTTGTGCCCGGGGCAAATAAAACCATCGGTAAAACCTCCTTTGCAAAAACACCCGTTTTTGGCTGGGTATACATCCGGGGCACCGTACTCGTTGACAGAGAGAGCGAAGAAAGCCGCCGCAAAAGTTTTGAAGAAATGAAAAAAACCTTATCGCAGGGATTGCACATGGTTATTTATCCTGAAGGAACAAGAAACAGAACTGCTGATCCTTTAAAAACTTTTCACAACGGGGCTTTCAGACTTGCCGTAGAGTCACAGAAAGACATTATACCAACGGTTATATTTAATACCAAAACTGTTTTACCGCTTAATAAAAGTTTTTACCTCTGGCCGCATCGTCTCGAGATGCATTTTCTTCCTGCAGTCAGCTCAAAAAATATAACAGCTAAAGATTTGAAAGAAAAGGTTTTTAAGATAATGTGGAACTATTATGAAAACTGCAAAGCCGGATAAAAAAATGATTAGCTGCACTTCTCACTTTTCTGGCAAATATTTCTTTTTACCTTGAAATTAATTATTACTTTCAGTTTTGACTTTGTCCCCAAAACCTTATTCTTAAAAAAATCTTATTGGGATATTAAAAATAAGCAGCAGTTCCTGCTCTTGGTTTTATTTCACCTACAATAATACAAACCTTTTGTGCAGGTTATCCGATTCCCATTTCTAAAGAAATAAGAAAAAAACAGTTTGAATATTAATATTAATATTTTATTAATATTTTAATAAAGAAATACAAATAATTAAAATTATTAAAATTAATAACAATTAAAACAAATTTATATATTGTTTAATATAAGATTAATTTTTATAACAAATTGATAATCAATTTAATTTTATTTTTTTTAGGTTCCAATTTAATTTTTTTAAAAATATTTTTTTTATATATAATTTTTAACATTAGTTTACAGTCTGATAACACGGTTTATGCTTGCCTGCGTAAAACCTTACAACTTTGGAGAGAAATTTTACCAGACGCAGTTTTTTATCTAAAATCAGCTTACTTACCGGAACGGCCTACCCCGGCATGATGGCAATGGGAATGATTAAAGAAGCTCCTGTTCATCCCTTCCGCCTTACTGGGGATGGAAAAGGTAAAAAAGTAATACTGCTCGGTGCAGGATTAGCAGGAATGGCTGCGGCATACGAACTCTCTAAATTAGGGTATCAATGTACTGTTCTCGAAGCCAGGGAAAGAGCAGGAGGCAGAATATTTTCAGTAAGGAAAGGCTCAGTGAATGAAGAAACAGGCAATGGAAAAGCTACAGCTGATTTTGATGACGGAATGTATTTTAATGCCGGTCCGTCGCGCATTCCTCACCATCACCTGCTCACCTTGCATTATTGTAAAGAGCTTAATGTGCCTTTGGAGGTATATAATAATATAAATGAGGCAGCTTATTATTTTAGCGAAGGCACAGGACCTTTATCCAACAAAAAAATAAGAAAGAAAGAGATTCATAATGATATGCGCGGCTATATGTCAGAATTGCTGGCTAAAGCCATTGACAAAAAACAGTTGGATACGGAGCTTACTAAAGAAGATGGAGAAAAGTTTCTCGAATACCTGCGAGCAGAAGGCGGGCTGGACATAGATGATTTATATAAAGCATCATCCCGGCGCGGATTTTTAGAACCGCCGGGTGCCGGAGAAAAAGCGGGCAGGATAGCAGACCCTTATAAGCTTGCAGACATCATAAATTCGGGACTCGCAAACCCTGAGTTTTACAATGTGGGAGAATATGCCATCGAGCTGCAGATGGTGATGATGCAGGCTGTGGGCGGAAATGATATGATTGCCAAAGCATTTGAAAAAAAAGTTGGAAATCTTATAAAGTTGAATGCAGAGGTAACATCCATTAAAAATCTTACAGACGGAGTGAAAGTGGCTTACAAAGATAAAACAGGCCAACATGAACTACAGGGTGACTATTGTATTTGTACTATTCCTTTGCAGGTTTTAAGTAATATAGATCATAATTTTTCTTCTGACGTAAGCCGGGCGATTGACAAAACAGCGTACATACCTGCAGGCAAAATAGGCATGCAGTTCAAACGCCGCTTTTGGGAAGAAGATGAAATGATATACGGAGGCATTACCTATACCAATAACCTGCTTTACCAGATTTTTTACCCGTCTTATGGTTATCTAAGCAAGAAAGGATTGCTGTTAGGATATTACAACTTTAACGAACGTGCGAAGACAGTGGGTAATATGTCTTATAAAGACCGTGAAAAATTAGCTTATGAAAAGGGAATGTTAGTGCATCCGCAATATGAAAAAGAGTACGATAATAAATCTTTTTCAATTAGCTGGCACAAGACAAAATATTCTCTCGGCGGATGGGCCATTTATTCCGATGAAGAAAGACAAACTGTGTATAAGAAATTACTTGTTCCTGATAAGCACGTATACTTTGCCGGAGAACATTTAACCTATCTGAATGGATGGATGGCCGGAGCTTTAGAGTCGGCCAGAAGCGTGGTTGCAGCGCTTCATGCGAGGGTAAATGAGCAAAGTGTTACCTATCAGACAGTGAAATAAAAATAGATTTTTTGAATTTATAAATATAGACAGGAGTCAGAAACAATTATAGCGCATTCATCATTTTGCTGTTGCCATTTTGCCCTGCCCGTTATACCCACGATGCTTGCTGTTGACTAAATTGAGCCTTTTACTATAAAATGAACGCTGCCTGCTGGTTTATAATTCATTGATATAAGGCCTTCCCTTTTCTTTCGATTGCCCCGATTAATAATTCTGTTTATTAACGAGTTACAAATAATTCTTTGTCAAAAATTTTCTAAAAAAACACTTAAACATTTTCTTATGTCAGCATCATTAAAACGCAGAGATTTACTTAAAAGAGGCGCTTTGCTTACAGGCAGCTTCGCTTTATTAAACGGAGGTATATTTAATAAAGTATCTGCAGCGCCAAATATTGAGAAGCCTTTTGAAGGAAAAGTTTTCCGGGGTTCAGACCTCGAAACTTTTGAAACCACGCCGGTTGCTATTAAAGCAAGATTACTGGCAAATGAAAACCCTTTTGGCCCGTCGGCTAAAGCAAAAAAAGCGATTACAGAAGCAATAAATTTAAGCTACCAGTATCCCTTTGAAAACCGGAAGCTGCTCGAAGGTAAAATACTGGAATCTGAAGGCCTTAAAGAGGGACAGATTTTGATGGCAGCAGGCTCATCACCGCTATTATTAGCTGCCGCTCTGTGTTTTGGTAAAGGAACGATCGTTTCTGCTATTCCTACCTACGAAGATCTGCTGACGCATGCAGAACAATTGGGAACCAAAGTGGTAAGAGTGCCTTTGACCGCCGACTATGTATTTGATCTTGACGCAATGGAAAAAGTGATAGATTCTAATACCTCTTTAGTATATATCTGTAATCCCAACAACCCTACCGCTACGGTGGCAGACACAGCTAAACTGAAAGCATTTTGCGAAAGGGTTTCTAAAAAAACAACCGTTTTTGTAGATGAAGCTTACATTGATTATCTCGATGATCCTAAAAGTGTATCATTAATTGAAAGTATAAAAAAACGCCAGAATATCATCGTTGCAAGAACCTTTTCCAAGCTGTACGGATTTGCCGGTTTACGTGTAGGATATATAGTTTCTCAACCCGAAATGATAACGAAACTAAATATGTACACTTCAGCGCCTATGGATATGTCTGCTACATCCATTGCTGCCGCAGGTGTTGCCTACCAGGATAAAGAATTTTTGCAGGGTGCATTTAATAAAACAATGGAATCCAAAAAGTTTTTGTACGATACTTTGAAAAAGGAAGGTTATGAATACATTCCTTCAGCAACCAATTTTGTAATGTTCCCGGTAAAAATGGAGAGCAAAAGATTTGCCGAAGAAATGATGAAACGCGGTGTAGGCGTTCGCTCATGGAAATTTATGGGTAAAGAATGGTGCCGTGTAAGCATAGGCCGTATGGATGAGATGCGGGAATTTGCCATTGCCTTCAAAGACCTTTCGTAGGTTTCTGACTTTATCTTTTTTGAAAAATAATAAAAAAAATCTTTGTTTTTATGTATATAAAGCTGCTTGCGACAGGATTCCTGTCCATGGTCTTAATCTGCAGTAATGCGCAAATGCCCAAGGGCATCACCATGGATGAATACCAAAAAGCCAAAACTTTTGATATAAAAGATCTGGACAATGATACCTACGTAAAATTTGATAACAATGCTTATGTGCTCGACAGGTATGAAGGCCGAAAGCCATACTTTGTAACCGGAGATGATGGCCTCAAAAAAAGAATAGATTTATACACGCTTTCGTCAAAATCAGAAGGAAGTGTATTAGGAACCATCATTTATTACACGAACGAAAAAGGAAAGAAATATATAGCCTGTTTGCCCAATCCTTCAGCAGATGGTAAAGTCTGGGAAAAGTATTTTGAGGATATACATGCCATTGATAAAGAAGAGAAATTCTTTGTTTTAAAGTTGTCTTATATACTATCGAAAGAGTACAGCTACCAGCAATACAAGACTACTTTGAAAGGAAAAGAACCAGACCGGTCTGAAGCAGGCACTTATGGCAATGACATCTGTTTTCCGGGTGATGAAGAAGTGACGATGGCAAACGGAAGCAGAAAATTATTGAACGAAATAAAGCCCGGCGATAAAGTAGTTTCCGTAAATCCTGTTACGCGCCAGCCGCTGATAGTTAATGTAAAAAAATTAACCGTTCACGAAGCAAAAAATTACGCAATCACTCACTTAACCTTACTATCAGCTAAAGAAAAATATACCGATACGGCTACTGAAGTGCAGCTTTCTTCCCGCGAAATTGAAGCTACGCCAAATCATCCTGTAATGACTAAATCCGGTATTAAAAATATCGGGTCTGTGCGGGAAGGCGAAGAAGTTTTGTCAAAAAATGCAGTGACGGGCAAGTACGAGGCATTTACCGTTTGGAATAAAACAGAAAAAGCAAACGGCATTCAAAAAGTGTACAATATAGATGCAGACGCAGGCAGCACTTTTATAATTAATGGTGTGATGGTAATGCAAAAGCAATTTAATATGAATAAATAACACTTCTTTTTGTCTATTCAAGAGAAAACTTTTTAGACGTTTTTATTGGATATTCTACCATCAACCTTTTACCAGCCTCCGTTTAATTCATTATTTTTTTAATACAAAAATTTACTTTTATGAAATCACTTAAACTATTTTTTCCTGTCATTCTATTCATTATTTTTTCGTTACCTGCATTTGCACAAAAGCAAAAAATCAGCGGAACCATTACCAGCAGTGCCGGCACTCCCTTGGAAGGAGCGACCATTAAAGTTAAAGGATCGCGTGCCGGCACACGAACCGACAAAGAAGGAATCTTTACGATTAGTGCAGATCCGAAAGATGTTCTGGAAGTCAGCTCCATCGGGTATGAGTTTCAAAATATCAGTGTAAATGGTTTGTCTTCCATCAATATTAAGCTCGAAACTTCTTTTGCTGCGCTCGATGAAGTTGTATTGGTAGGCTCACGCGGCGGTGGCCGGGTAAAAACAGAATCTCCGGTACCGGTTGATATCATTAATGTAAATCAGTTAAGCCAGACGACTGCAAAACCAGATCTTATGTCTCAGCTAAACATGTCTGTGCCTTCTTTTAATTACAATAAACAAAGCGGCGGTGACGGATCTGATGCTATAGATTTTGCCAGCCTTCGCGGGCTTGGTTTTGACCAGACGCTGGTGCTTGTTAATGGCAAACGCCGGCATCTTTCTGCCTTTGTAAACCAGGGAGGAACCCGCGGTCGCGGAAACTCAGGCACCGACCTGAATGCGATACCAGAGGCAGCCATAGACAGGGTGGAAATATTGCGCGACGGCGCATCTGCACAATATGGCTCGGACGCAATAGCAGGAGTCGTGAATATTATTTTGAAAAAAGATGTTAACCACCTGAACGTAATAACAGGCGTAAGCGGTTTTTACGACCATAAGTACAATACTTTAAATAACGTTGACCCAAGCCAGTTTTATACCGGCAGCCAGATAGATGGGAAAACAGCTTCCCTGGGAGTAAGCTATGGTTTGCCTATTGGCAAAAATAAAGGCTTCATTAACTTTTCAGGCAACTTCTTAGCTCATTCCAAAACCTTCAGAGCGTTGCCCGATACAAATGTATCAGTCAACAACAAGGCTTTGTCTCCCAATTCGTGGAGAAGGGCATTTGGAGATGGCGCGGTTATCTCGGGCGGCGGCATGGTAAACGCAGAAATTCCGATAGCAGGAACTTCCACTTCATTCTATTTTTTCGGCGGGTTTAATCATAAGCTTTCTAATGTGTATGCCTGGACACGTAACGCTTCTAATCCCGCACGTTTTCCTACCGATATGGGTGGAAATATCCTTTATAATGCTGATATTATGCGTACCACTTCATCAGGTAATATATTTTATAATCCGCAGGAAAATGTAAACATTAATGATGCGTCTTTTGCAGCAGGCTTCAGAGGCACTTTTAATAAAGGATTTTTAAACGGGTTTGATTGGGATTTGAGTAATGTAATTGGTAAAAATAGTTTCCGGTATTACGGGCACAAAACGTACAATCCCTCTCTGCTGCCCGTTGAAAATTTCCAAACTGTAAAACATGATTTTGACGACGGAGGATTCAACTTTCTTCAAAATACAGCAAACCTCGATCTGAGTAAACGTATTAATACAGTTGCCAACGGTTTAACAATATTTTTTGGCGGAGAATTCCGTTACGAAAAATATAAATTGTTTGCAGGTCAGCCGGAGTCGTATATTAACGGCGGCGCTTATTATGTAGGAAGCAACGGCGACACAGTGCTTAAAGCCGGTGGTTCCCAGGGATATCCTGGTTACCAACCTTCGGATGAAGCAAATGCCCACCGCACTGATGTAAGTGGCTATGCAGACCTTGCTCTTGATATAACGGATAAGTGGCTGGTTGATGGCGCTGCACGTTTTGAAAATTATTCAGATTTTGGTTTTGTAAATACTTATAAATTCGCTACCCGTTACAAAGTAACCTCCAACCTGAATGTCCGTGGTTCTGTAAGTACCGGTTTCAGGGCGCCTTCGCTTCAGCAAATTAATTTCAGCAATACCAATACCGCTATTTATAATGATCCTGTATTAGGGCCAACACTCAGGTATTCCAAGCTAAGTCCTAATTACAGCCCTATTACCAAAGCTGCAGGTATACCAAAACTAAAACAGGAACAATCTGTAAACGGAAGTCTGGGTTTTAGCTGGAAACCTATGAGTAATGTAACTTTAGCAGTAGACGGATATTTGGTAAAAATGAAAAACAGGGTTGTGGGCACAGGTAATTTTGATGCCTCAGTTCCTGCATTAGCTCCTTTTCTTTTGCAGTACAATGTATCATCAGTTAGTTTTTTTGCTAATGCAGTTAACACGACAAACACCGGATTAGACGTAGTGCTTGACTACAATAAACGCTGGGGCAAAAAAAGCTTTAAAGCGTTGGTTGCAGGAAATATTCAACAGATCACAATTAATAAAATTAATATTCCTGACCAATTGAAAAGTAATTATGCAAATCAACAGGCTTTTTACAGTACGCGGGAACAGGCTTTCTTAAAAGCGTCTGCTCCCCGTTCAAAGTTTTCATTGGGCCTTGATTATACTATCAGTAAATTCAGCATTGGCACTCATTTAACTTATTTTGGAAAATTGCTTACAAAAGGGTTTGGCTATGCAACTCTTCCTCATGCTGCAGCGGGAGGACCTGGTGGCGCAGGCATCTCAGACCAGGGAAACGGGTGGGATCCTTACGTATTGTCTGATGATGGAAAGACAGTTATTCCTGAAGATTTTATCTTTAATGGTAAAGTAACCACTGATGTTTATTTAGGTTATAAAATCACAAAAAATATTACCTGGAACTTAGGTGCCGACAACCTCTTTAATGTTCATCCTGATCAGTCTGTAACTCCGGGCGCAAGAATGAGTTCATGGGGAGACAGCGAATCAGGCGGTCCTTTTGACGCTCTTCAAATGGGTTTTAACGGTATCAGACTATTTACCAAATTTGTTATCCATTTATAAAGAACAAATTTTCTATTAATGAAAAGAGCTGGGCGTATGTCCGGCTCTTTTCATTATAAATGGTCGTGGATATCAGTAAAAAGTATTTTCTTTATTGAAGTAAATCTAATGACAGGCTTTTCTTTAAATTCTTATATCCTTTTTTGCTTTTTGTTTACCTCTGTGCCTTTGTGCCTATGTGGTTAAAAAAGTGTAAGCATATTTTATCCAAGCTAAACCATAGTTTTAAGATAATATTATTCGTATAACTTAAATGTTGCTTAATTTATTAAAAACAAACCTTTGTCTTATTACTATTAATTTGCACTCAAGAGAGCAAACGCCAACGATGCAGTAAGTGTATTGCCCGGATTACAGAGCGGAGCAATGTTACAAACTCTTTTACTTGTTTTAATATAGCAATTTTTTTAAAAATGCAGCTAAAGGTAAGCCATGAAAAACAAAAAACGTATTCTCCTTGCACTGTTAACCACTGTAATATTTACGCAAGCACAGGCGCAAACCTACTTTCCGCAAAAGCAAAATGCCAAGATAAAAGTAAAGCCGGCAATACAGCCCGAAGCGTATGCCTTTGATACAAAAGATGTTCGTATAACCGGCGGCATATTCCTGAAAGCTATGAGGGCTGATGAAGCTTATTTGCTGTCACTTTCTCCTGACCGCTTTTTAAACAGGTTTTATAAAAACGCAGGCCTGCCGCCTAAAGATTCTGCCTACGGAGGCTGGGAAAGCCAGGGCGTAAGCGGCCATTCTTTAGGTCATTATTTATCGGCTTGCTCTGTAATGTACGGAGCCACGGGCAATGAAGATTTAAAGAAAAAAGTGGATTATATAGTTGCCGAACTAAAGCGCTGCCAGGATGCCCGTAAAACCGGTTATGTAGGCGCCATCCCAAAAGAAGACAGCATCTTTAACGAAGTAGCAAAAGGAAACATTAACAGCAAAGGCTTTGATCTTGATGGCGGCTGGGTGCCCTGGTATACGGTGCATAAAGTAATGGCAGGCCTTGAAGATGCTTATCTCTATTGTGATAACAGGGAGGCGCTGAACATCGTTATTGATTTATGTAACTGGATAGATATGAAATTCAAAAATCTTACCGAAGCTCAATGGCAGCAAATGCTTATCACGGAGCAGGGCGGTATGAACGAGACACTGGCCAACGCTTATGCCTTTACCGCCGATAAAAAATACCTGGTTCTCGCCAACAAATTTTACCACAAAGAAGTGCTGGATACTTTGGCTGCGCAAAAAGATGAACTGGCAGGCAAGCACTCCAACATGCAGATACCAAAAGTAATTGGTGCATCCCGCTTGTACGAGCTGACAGGCAATGAAAAAGATAGTACTGTAGCGTCTTTTTTCTGGAACACCGTCATTCATCATCATACGTATGTAATTGGCGGCAACAGTAACTATGAGTATTTTCATGCGCCCGACTCATTAAGCAAACAACTAAGCGCCAACACCACCGAAACCTGCAATACGTATAATATGCTCAAGCTTACGAGGCATTTGTTTGGCTGGAAGCCTGACGCGAAGCTGGAGGATTATTATGAAAGAGCATTGTACAATCATATTCTTGCTTCGCAAAACCATACTGATGGCATGATGTGCTATTATGTGCCTCTGCTGCCGGGAGCAAAAAAGGTATTCAGCACACCCGATTCTTCTTTCTGGTGCTGTACCGGCTCCGGCATGGAGAACCACGCAAACTATGGCGGCGATATTTATTACGAAGGCGCCGGGGGAAGCCTGTATATAAACTTGTTCATTCCTTCCGTTTTACAATGGAAAGACAAAGGGTATACTATTACGCAGCAAACTTTTTTTCCCGCGAAAGGTAAAACAATGCTTACTGTAAGAGCAGCGTCTGCCAAGAACTTTACCATGCACATTCGTCGTCCGTGGTGGGCCGCAGATGGTTTTGTTATTAAGGTAAATGGTCTGCCGCAACACATTTCTTCTCATCCGTCTTCTTATGTTTCCATCAGACGCTTGTGGAAAGATGAGGATAAAATAGAAGTGGACATGCCTATGCACGTATACACAGAACCCATTCCCGGCGATCCGGGTAAAATTGCTATCTTGTACGGGCCGCTGGTGCTGGCAGGCAAAGTGCAGCAGCAAAGCGGTGATGCTGCTTTTGATATTCCCGTTTTAGTAACCAGCCAAAGAAACCCGGCAAAATGGCTGCAGCAATCAGGCGACAGATTGTTGTTTCATACCGTAAATGCGGCAAAACCCTACGAAACAACGCTGGTACCTTTTTACGAAATCCAGGATGAACCGCAGATTGTATATTGGGATTACTATACCAATGCAGGCTGGGAAAAGCGGAAAGGCGAATATAAAGAAGCGCAGCGGCAGAAAAAAGACCTCGAAGACCGTACTATAGATATCATGCGCATTGGTGAGATGCAGCCTGAAAGAGATCACAACATGAAAGGCGAAAACACCTTTACAGGCAGCACAGGAGAATATAAATGGCGCGATGCCCGTGATGGCGGCTGGTTTTCTTTTGATATGAAGGTTGCCGATGCCGCCATACCGCAGCAGTTGGCCTGCATGTATTGGGGCAGTGATGATAAAAGGGAATTTGAAATATTGGTAAATGGAAAGCACATTGCTACCCAACTTCTCAATGCCCGCCAACCCAACCAATTGATTACCGAATTATACACCATACCTTCGGCGCTTCTGCAAAACAGGCAATTTGTCACCATTCGTTTTCAATCGCACAAAGGCAGTGTGGCGGGCGGTTTGTTTGGCAGCAGAATTGTGAAGATTAAATAAAATCTAAACTTTTCTAATACAATCCGGTAATTATTTCTTACATACTTTATAATCATTTTGTGAAGTATATTTCATTTAAAAGACAGTTGAATGTCTTTTAAATGATAATCGGCCAGCGCTTGCCATATAACGTAAGGCTTGATATAATTACATCTTTGTATTTATCCGGCTTTAGTAAATGCTTCCACTCTAATATTGTTGCGATAAAATAGTCAGGATAGTATTATTCCTTAATACCTGCTGTATATCTTGTTGATTCTTGTTTTAGTGGTAAAGTAAATATGAAAAAAGATTTGTTTTAATCGTAGAAATCAAAGGCGAAGAAAGAGAGGTTTGCAGGTGAAGAACACCGGCCAAGGCGTAAAAAGTTCTGCTTTTTTCGCCTTTACAAAAAATTGCATGCTCTAATTATGTCTTTGTATTTATCCGGCTTGTAGGTTTCACTAAACAGTATTCTTTAAAAGTATGGTTTCTCGTTAATATCTGCTGTCTATTTTTAGATTCTTGTTTTTCTTTAAAGTAAATATAAAGAGAGTTTTGCAGGTGAAGAACACCGGCAAACCTGCAAATTCCTGCTGCTTTAGGATTTAAGTGTATGTAACTGAATTTTTGTTTAAATACTGCTTGTGTCACCAATGATACGGCTTAAAGCATTTCTTCCTCAATGCTTTCTTACTTTGCATTTAACAAATCATTTTAGTAAAAAATCAAAAATGCCCTGAATACAGGCGCTTATAATGGCATTACTAACGACAACTGTATTATTACGCCGCTGAAGACTATTAACATGTTCAGCGTTTTAAATGAAAAAGGTATAAGTATGCGATGGGTTAATGAAAGTCTTCCGTATATGGGCAGTAAAGTTTGTGAAGCCTATCCCTATGTTAAAAAGCACAATCCGATGGCCTCCTTTTCTCAAGACTCATCTTATGCTAACAAAACCTTTACGTACTTAAAATTGCAGGATACAAGTACCTTCAAAAAACTGGCTGACGTCGTTTGCATTTCTCCTAATTTGCTTCATGACATGCATGATGGTACTGTCGCCCAGGGTGATAGCTGGCTCAGAGATAATTTTTCTAAACTCTTAGACTGGTGCATGATTAATAACTCGATTTTTGTGGTTTATTTTGATGAAAGTGAGACAGCAAGCGACAACAGGTTACCCGTTATTATGCTGGGGCAGCATGTAAAACAGAATTATCTGGCAACCAGTCATTACGATCATTACAACTGGACATTAACGGTTACCTCTATGTTTGGCGTTGCTAAAACGGCATGGCAGGCAAATCCCAAGGCCTGGGTCAATATTAGTCCGAGGACATAAATTACAGGTTGGGAGAAATAAGTTTTCACTGTCATACTCTCAGAATCCGTAAATTATCAGTTATTGCCTGACTACAGCTTTTTTCCTTTTAAGGCGAAGAAAGACAGATTTGCAGGTGAAGGAACACCGGCAAAGGCGAAAATGAACATTAGAAGAGAAATCTTACTTTGGAAGAAGCAAGGATTATAGCTTAGTAGAACAAAGTGGATATTACCTTTCTTTAAGATCTCAAATTTCTTTTGCACTTCCTTATTAAAATGTTTTAATTATTGTTAACCCGATTTTGCCGGTAGTGAGTCTTGTTAACCTTAAACGAGAGGCTTTTGAACAACGATTACGTTTTGTACATCTAAATCAATAAAATCAAGGACAGTAAAACTTTGTGTCCAATGATCCAATACGTATTTTTTAGGTATAGCAGTTTCCCCCCAGTAAGGCCATTTTTTGTCGTTGAAAGAATGGTGGCAATACTCGCCACGATCAAATTCTGAAAGGCTTTGCCGCGTGTTAAGAAATGCCTGAGCGCTGCTTCTTGGCCCGGGATTCATACTGTTAAGGTCGCTTAGTTTCCTCATTTCTGCGCAAATTTCAATAAATTTCCGGTTTCGTGTCGTTGTTATATATATCCCTCCCGGCTTTAAGATTCGCTTTACTTCTGCAAGCAGGTTTAAATGAAAGTCTTCTGAAAGATGAGAAAAAACAGAATAGCTATAAATCATATCAAAGGTATTATCCTGGAAAGGGGTCGGAGGCTCAGTGCTGATATTTTCAAAATTGCACCACTTATTTTGCTTTTTACACAAATCAATCATTTCTTTCACCGGATCACATCCCCAGATTTTTGAACCTTCCAGGTCTTTTAAAAAAAAACGTATAATTCTTCCCCACCCGCAGCCAAAGTCGAGGATATTATTGACTTCAGAGATATTACCGTTATATTTTTGGTATTGTTCCTTAAATATTTTATAATAGAAAAATGCTTCCTTTAAAGTTGTATCCCCTTTGTCTCCGGTAAACATTACCTGTGTATACTCGTCAGGAACCCCGGGCAGAATATTTCGCAGCACTGAATTTCTTCTCACTCCTTCTGTATTCAGCCAAAACCAAAAATTATCGCTTATGCCGTAAAAAATTTCATTTGGCTGCTTGCCTGTTGTTGTTTTGTCCAGCATCATTTCCTGTGCCACACGAAAAGCTATGTTATCAGCTAACAAACCTTCCCTGTTAAATATCCTGATAATCCGGTCCACTATTTTATCACTAATTCTATTGATATATCCTTTTATACGTCCTTTCATTTTCAGCATCACTTTATTGATTACAGTACAATTATAGTAAAAACTAATCAATTAATATAAATACCACTCGTGTTTCTGATGTAGAAACATGCAGCGGAATACTTTAAAGTATGTTTTTCCTTAGTACACGCTGTTTATTTTTTAAATTCTTGTTTTCTTAGGAAAAGTAAATACGAAAAGAAATTTGCTGCTGAATAAAATCTGTCAAAGGCCGAAAATTACGTCTATAAACCTTGTCCGGAGTCTGTCAATCAACTAAGCGAGTTAAAAAAACTTAACAGCAGATCATTAACTATTTCCGGCGCCTCGAGGTTAGTGAAATGGGAGGAACCAGGTACTATATGGAGACGTTTCGTCCCGAGTGCCTCAGCTAATATCTGCGCTGAAGAAACCGGGGTACTAAAATCATCTTCTCCCACTATTACTTGCACAGGAAGCGATAACTCGTGTAGCTGGTGTTCGGTATTCAATTCGGAAATAATTTCCCATATTGCTGCATGATACGACGGATCCTGCTGATAAAGGATTTTATTTACCTGGTCCAAAACGTCTGGCCGTCGTTCACTAAACCCGGGAGTGAACCAGCGCGCCAGCGAAAGTGGCGCCACTGCCCGCATGCCTTCTCTCCTTACGAACATCGCCCTTTCTCTTAAAGCGGCACGGACAGCATCCGTGAAGGTAGACGCTGTTCCAATCAATGATAAGGAGCGCACCAGCTCTGGACGTTCGATAGCAACAGTCTGAATAACCATGCCGCCAAAGGACAAGCCGACAAGATGTACGGGGCCGCATTCCAATCCTTCAATGACACGCGACAGTACGGCAGCGAATTTTGTAAACGACAGCTCGCCGTCTATTTTCTCGGAAAGGCCATGCCCGGGCAGGTCGAGTGCGACTACATGATAGGTTTTTTGAAGTAACTCTATCTGTTGTCCCCACAAAGTAAGGTCCATACCGACAGCGTGCACCAGCACAACAGGTGTTGCGCCTCGTGGTCCGGTCCGGATCATGTTGATATTAGAATCGCCCCATGCCAAAGCGTTTTTCATTTCACCACTTTATACTTTATTAAGAACTTTTATTATGCTTTACGAATACAAGCAGTACCTCAATATCTTCTCATATTCTTTCCTTCCATATAATTTAAAAAAGCTTTTTCGCCTTAGCAGGTGTTCTTCACCTGCTAATATAAAACAAAGTGCGAAAAAGTATTTTTTAGCTGCTCTATGAATGTGCAAATTCATCAATATCCCCTCATATTCTTTCCTTCCATATAATTTAAAAAAGCTTTATTTACTACTTTATTGCCGCCGGGCGTAGGGTAATTGCCGGTGAAGTACCAGTCGCCGGTGTTGGTAGGGCAGCTTGCGTGCAGATCTTCTATTGTCTGGTAAATAACTTCCACCGGGAAATCTATATCTTCAGGAGTGATTAATTGTGCTATTTTATCAGATATTTCTTTTGTGGTAAAAGGTTTGTACACCTGTCTTACCAAATTTTCTGTATGCAGTTGATTTGCACACTTCAGCTCTTTGCACCTAATATATAAATCCTCCAGCAATGTTTCCATTCCTCTTTCGTGCAACAACTCTATGGCAGCCCTGAAAGCAATAAAATCACCTAATTTACTCATATCTATGCCATAGCAATCGGGGTAACGGATTTGCGGCGCTGATGAAACAACAATTATCTTTTTAGGCCCCAGCCGCGCGAGCATTTTTACAATGCTTTCCTTCAGCGTTGTACCGCGTACAATTGAGTCGTCAATAACCACCAGCGTATCTTCTCCCCGTACTACAGTGCCATAAGTAATGTCGTACACGTGCTGCACCATTTCGTTTCGGTTAGCATCTTCAGTTATGAATGTACGCAGCTTTACATCTTTTATAGCTATTTTTTCCTGCCGTATTTTACGGTTTATCATTGCAGATAGCTTTTCCTCGGTTACGTCATCGCCCCAGCTTAGTATCCGCTGCACTTTTATCTGATTCAGGTAATCTTCCATTCCTTTACACATTCCATAATAAGCTATTTCGGCAGTATTTGGTATATAAGAAAAAATGGTGTTTTTAAGATTATAATCAATTGCTTCCAAAACTGTCTGGCTGAGGTGATGACCTAAGGCTATTCTTTCCCGGTAGATCTTTTCATCGCTGCCTCTGGAGAAATAAATACGCTCAAAGCTGCACGCTCTTCTTTCTTTTGCATCCAAAACCTGCTCAACCGAGATTTCTCCATGCGATGCTACAATTAAAGCATTCCCCGGCATCAATTCATGTACTTCATTTTCTCCTACGTTAAAGGTTGTTCTGATGGCTGCTCTTTCACTCGCGGCTACCACCACTTCATCATCTATATAATAATAGGCGGGACGGATGCCATGTGCGTCTCTCAACACAAAACTGTCGCCGTTACCAATCAATCCGCCGATAGTATAACCGCCATCAAAAAGGGAGGCAGCTTTCTTTAAAATGCAGCTAAGGTTTAATTTCTCAGGTGTTTCCCCGTCTTCTTCTACTATAAAGTGATGAATAACCTCGAGCATAGCAGCAAGATCACTTTCTTTGGAAAAATCACCGGCTTCGAAAGCAATGTGGCGGTATAAGTCGTCTGTATTGACCAGGTTGAAATTGCCTGCAAGTGCAAGATTTCGTGCAGGCATTACATCTCGTCTTATAAACGGATGGCAAAAACTTGCATTATTTTTTCCCTGTGTGCCATACCTGACATGGCCTAACAAAAGCTCTCCTAAAAAAGGGAGATGTCCTTTTAAAAGGCCGGGATGCTGCTTTATATCGGACTGGTATTTTTCGAGCTCGGTTACTTCTTTGCCGATAGTTGCAAAGAGGTCTGCAATCGGTTGGTCTGCCACCGTTCTGATTCTATGGAGAAAAGGGTAGCCGGGTTCTACGCTCAGTTTAACGGCGGCCATTCCTGCGCCGTCCTGTCCGCGGTTATGCTGTTTTTCCATAAGCAGGTACAATTTGTTTAAACCGTATAAAACAGTACCGTACTTTTGAAGATAATACGAAAAAGGCTTTCTTAAACGAATGAATGCAAGACCGCACTCATGCTTTATTTCGTCGCTCATAAGATGTGTAAAAAAGAACGCAAGTTACAACTCAATGCCGAAATGCAAGGTTAATTAAGAACGTTTTGCTGCAGTCTTTCTGCCAGCCATAAAAATTCTGACACAAAAGTATGAACAGTGTTTAAGAATGCCAGATCAATAAGGGTTCCGTCTTTGTCAAACTTTTTGTCTGCGTGCGGCGTTACCAGCATAAACGGAGATGGTATGCCAAACAATGCACATATTAATAACTGCAATTGCTGGCTTGCCCTTATGCCGCCTAATGACCCTGTGGAGGCTGTAACAATGCCAAAAGCTTTATGTATTTGTTTTGGAAAACGATCAAAAAGGTCTTTCATGGATGGCGTATAGCTGCCGTTGTATTCAGGAGTCACGATTATAAAAGCGTTTGCCTCAAACATACGTTTGGCCAGCGGTCTGTAATGCTCCGGGGTATTATTTACCGAGGAATAAACTTCTTCCTGTAAAGTTGGAAAATTCCATTCGCGCACATCAATTATATTTACCTTATGCTGTGTATTTTGCTGCAGATATTTCTGTAAAAACAAAGCTATTCTGAATGTCACGCTTTCCTGCCTCGGGCTTCCTGAAACAATCTCAATATTCATTTTTATTCTTTCGCTATAATTGCAGGTAAATTTATAAAGGTTTGGATCAGGCAAAAGGCTTAAGCAGTAAGGCGACAGGCTGATAACACTTAAAACCGGCGTTAACCAGGACAAAGTTGTTATTAAAACATCTTTTAATCAAAAATCTTTTGTTGCTGATCCCAAATGTCTCGTATGGTTAAAGACCGGGCTTTTCACCTTACACCCTCAAGCTTAGGCCTTTTGCCTTAAACCTTGCCTTAGTATTTACGCGGCTTGTTTTACCATTTCTACATTCATAGCCAGCTTTACATCGTCTGCAACGACCAATCCGCCTGCCTCTGTTACTGCGCTCCATTTTAAGCCAAAGTCTTTCCGGTTTATTTTTCCTGAAATTTCAAATCCCATTCTTTCCTGTCCCCGCGGATCTTTTGTGCTGCCGTTGTATTCAACTTTTAACTCAATTGGCTTAGTAACGTCGCGTATCGTCAGGTCTCCGGTAACAGTGTATTCGTTATCACCGTTGCCTTCAATTTTTACAGACGTAAATGTCATCTTAGGAAATTTATCTGCACTAAAAAAATCTTCCCCTTTCAGATGCGCATCTCTTTGCTCATTTTTTGTATCTACGCTGTCTATGTCTGCCTCAAAAGTTACTTTAGCCTGGCTGAAATCTTCTTCGTTAATCCCGAGAGTGGCATCAAATTTTTTAAAAACGCCTGTAATTGTTGAGATCATAAGGTGTTTTACCTTAAACATAACGTCTGAGTGAGCCGGATCAATTTTGTACGTTGCCATAGTTTTTGTTTTTAAGTTGATATAAAAAAATATTTAAAAAGATCATTATTCTTTGTTCATAGGTACTTCTATCAGCAATACCTGTGCATTGGTTACGGCAGTTATGCTGACTTTGTCAACATCCCAAATACCAATTGCGTCTCTTTTAAATAGCGATTGATCGTTTATAGTTACGTTTCCATCAATCACAAATGCGTATACTCCGTTGCCGGGTTTTTTAATGGAATAAGAAGAGCTCAAACCGCTTTCAAAATTTCCCAGTGAAAGCCATGCATCCTGGTTTATCCAGACAGCTTTTTCATCATCAGGCGCAACTACTATCTGTAATTTATTACTGCGATCATCAGGGTTAAAGGTTTTCTGGTCGTACCTAGGTTTAATATTTTTTTCTTTAGGAATAATCCAGATTTGTAAAAAAGCGGTCTCTTCATCTTTATAATGATTTTTTTCTGAATGCTTTATTCCTGTTCCGGCACTCATAATCTGCACGTCGTTTTCATATATTACAGCCTGTGTGCCTGTGCTGTCTTTGTGTTCTATTGCACCGGTAAGCGGAATGGAAATGATTTCCATATTATCATGCGGGTGCGTTCCAAAACCAGATCCGCCTTCTATCACATCATCATTCAGCACATGTAACATTCCAAAATGTATTTTTTCAGGGTCATAAAAATTTCCAAAGCTGAAAGAATGATGACTATTGAGCCATCCAAAACTTACATGACCTCTTTTGTCTGCACTGTGAAGCATTGTTTTCATACTTTTCTTATTTATACAGTTTAAAACACCTGTTAATTTAAAAAAACTAATTTTTTTCCCTTATACTTTCTAAAATGGTATTAAGCTTAATTGCATCATTTTCATCCATAGAAACAGAACTGTTTAATAAAGTATCTACTTTTTCGTTAGCAACCGACAAAATATTTATACCATTTTCTGTAAGTGTAATAACTGTTTCTCTTTTATCAATTGCTGAAGTTGTTCTGCTGACGAATTTTTTTGAAACCAACCTGGCAATTATCCTTGGCACATTCGAGTTCTGTTCAATCATCCTGCTGCCAATGTCTTTTACACACAACGCTTCCGGGTGCCTGCCTTTTAATATTCTCAAAACATTGTACTGCTCGTGTGTCAAACCTGCTATTTTTAATTCTTTGCTGATTAATGTTTTAAACCACCAGGCAGTGTATAAAAGATTTAAGCCTGCTTTATGTTTTTCAGAGGAAAACTTATTGGTTTTTAATGCTTCTTCAAGTTTCACAATGCGAATGTATGTATGTACATGAAATATTCCAAATCTTTTCTTATTTCCCGCTTTTCTTCGCCTTTACGAAGAGTCAGATACAGCTGCGTTTAACAGAATTTTTAATTCGAAGAGTCATCGTCAATTTATAGTACTTTACTTTGCATGTAATGAATAAGCTGATACTTAAATTTTTGCAAAGAGGCAAATATATTTTTGATATTGTTACTGATGACCGCATTAAATCAAATGTGCTGAAAGCCATTCCTTTTTGGATCGCTTCTCTTTTAACGGGATTAATAGCAGTGGGTTATAGCCGCCTTTTCAGTTTTTTTGAAAACATATTACAGCAATTATTGCATTGGCATAGCTGGTTTATCTTTATTGCTGCCCCCGTTTGCTTTTATTTGGCATGGTACACAGTACAATTATTTGCTCCAAACGCAAAAGGCAGTGGCATTCCCCAGGTAATGGCAGCGATTGACCTTAGCAATCCTAAGTATAATCACGATCCTGCGTATAAATATAAAGTGTCCGCGCTATTGAGTTTTCGTATTATTATTACTAAAATTGCTTCCAGCTTGCTGATGGTACTTGGCGGAGGAGCTATAGGACGTGAAGGACCTACAATACAAATCGCGGGTTCAGTATTTATGTTAGTAAACAAATATATACCGAAAACATGGCCTAAATTATCTAAACGAAGCTTTATTTTAACCGGCGCTGCTGCAGGGTTAGCGGCTGCTTTCAATACCCCGTTAGGAGGTGTTGTTTTTGCCATTGAAGAGTTGTCTAAGATTCATGTCCGTTTTTTTCGAACTGCCCTTTTTTCAGCAGTAATTATTGCCGGGCTGACGGCACAGAATTTTTTAGGACCTTACTTGTATTTAGGCTATCCTGATGTTCATAATTTACATTTTTCAATTTTTTTTGGTGTCGCTGCAACTGCAGTCTTAGCAGGTTTGTCAGGCGCGTTAATGTGTAAATGGATACTTCAGTTAATGAAATGGAAAAGAAAATTCAATAGAACCCAGGTAATTTTATTTTTGCTGCTAAGCGGTTTGTTTATAGCTTCTGTCGCTTATTTTTTAAATGATGGCATATTAGGTTCCGGTAAAGAGCTGATGAACAATACGCTTTTTTCTGCTGATAAATATTTGCCCTGGCATACGGTAATAATGAGAATAATTGGCCCGTTGATCGCTTTTAATACAGGCGCTGCCGGCGGGGTATTTGCTCCTTCTTTAGCTGGCGGAGCTTCTTTAGGCGCTTTTATAGCCGGGTTGTTTCATATAGCAGGATCAAATGCCAATATTTTAATTTTAAGCGGCATGGTTGGATTTTTGACAGGCGTTACCCGCACTCCGTTCACCTCCGCAATTTTAGTATTGGAAATGACTGACCGGCATAGTGTTATTTTTCACCTTATGATAGCGGCTATGCTTTCCAATGCGGCTGCTTTGCTTATTGATAAGCATTCTTTTTATGAGCAATTAAAAAAAGGATACATAGAAGACTCAACTGATGAGAACTCTAAAGCAAAGGCAGAAAAACCTTCGCCTGGTTTTCCTTAGCCTGCAAAGCTGTGAAGCTTACAGTAAAAAAGCATCAGGATTTAATAATTCAGATAAGAGGAATTGCTGCAGGTAATATAAAACCTTTTAAAATTTAGCGGAAATACCTGCATAAAAGCTTCTTCCGCCTGACGGTATTATACCCGGTCCCGGGTATTCATCCGTCCGCTTTGTAAAATAGGCTTTGTCAGCTATATTGTTTATACCTGCTTTTAACGAATACCTGTTTATTTTATAAGTAACACTAATGTCTGAAACGGTGTAAGCGGGTATATAACCTGCCGCCGGGTCATTGCTTTTGATTGTATTGGCAGCGTCGCCAAAACTATCACCCGTATTGTTTATTTGGAAAGTGCCTGAAAATCTTTTATCTGCATAGGTTATACCCACCCGGTTTATGTATTTGGCTGACGTTTCTACCCGGTTGCCTTTAAACTCGCCATTTGTATACGCAGCATTTGTGACAGCAAGTGAGTGGAATATGCTCAAGCCTTTTTTTGAACCTTCATGTAAGTACCTTAAAAGATTAAACTCAATATAGCTTTCTAATCCCTTGTGTAAGCTGTTGGCAACATTGGTGCGCAAAGTATATTCGTTTGCAGTGCCAGGATTGACAAGAACCAAACCGATACGTTTATTATAAGCGAGACAAAATAGACCTATATCAAAGTTCAAAAAGTTCTTTACCGTGCCCCGGTAGCCTAAGTCAGCATTGAAACCGTTTGCATCTTTGAGGTTAGAGTCTATTTTAGAAGTGACGCCAAAGGCAGTTATTTGTGAATAATCAACGGGTCTGTAGGCCTGGCTGATATTGGCATAAATGTTTGTATTTCCAGAAGTTTTATATTCTGTACCAATACCGAATAAGGGAATATATCTTGGCCTGCTTTCATTGGTAATAATTTTATCTTCATCTTCCTGCTCGTACCCTTTACCGGTGCTTTTCAGATATTCTACCCGGAAGCCCGGGGTAACAGTTAAACGGCTTTTTATCCTGAAAATATTTTCAACATAAGGAGCAATATTTGTTGTCGTATAATCAAGATCATATTCGTAAGAACCGGTAACTGACAAGTCAAAATCAGAACCTGTTGTTCCTTCACCGCCACCTTGTCTTTTAAACCATGCGTGCGTATACCGTACACCTCCGGCAACTGTATTGCTCATCCTGCCCAATTTGTAATGGTGCAGTAACCTTAACTCGCCGGTTATATTATGCATATTTTCATTTTCGACTTCGCGGTTTACGTATGTGCCTGTTGATGCATCTGTTTCATCCAATGCGCCTGCACCGCCGTCTTCGTTGCGCCAGACCAATGCCCTGTTGCTGAATAAAAACGATGTTTTTAATGTCAATGATGTTTGGGGAGAAATTGTATAATTAGCGTATCCTGTCAAAATGTTCCAGGGGCTTTTTAACCAGTTTCTGCTGCGCAAAGAAGAACGGGGATTAGCTTCAAACATACTGTCGGTAAGTCCTCCGGGCATTTTTATTCTGTTTCTAAGAAGAGAATATTCTGCTCCGGCATTAAATTTTTTGGAAGCATTATATTGTACTTTTCCAAAGCCTGATAATTGCCATTGCTTGCTGTTTGGCCGCCAGCCATCCAGTGTTCTGTATTGTGCATAGCCGTAATAGCTCCATTTTTTTACAGTTCCTGCAACAGAATTAAATGTGTTGAACAAACCAAAGCTGCCGCCTGTTTGTGAGGTATACAATTCAAAGGCTTTGTCGGCAGGTGCTTCCTTAATAACATAATTAACCATTCCGCCAAACTGCGGACCAAATTGTAAAGATGCAGCACCGCGAATCATCTCAATTCTGCTGACTGCTTCCATGGGCGGAAGGTAATAAGCCTCGTTATAACCAAATATGTCGGCACTGATAGTGTAACCGTTTTGCCGCGTATTCATTTCAATGCTTTGAGAGGGATTGAGGCCGCGGGTTGCAATGCCATTGGCGGTAAAACCTCCGGTTTCGCTTTCCACAATATTCAAACCTGGTATTCTGCCCAAAATTTGCCTGGTATTATTTATAGCCTTATTGGCATCTAAACTATCAATAAGAATTACTTCATTTTTCTTGCCTGCATAAATAATTCCCTCTTTTACTTCGGGCATGTGACCTGTGCCCCTGATGGTTTTTATCCCGGTAACGGTTACTTCTTTGAGATAAATACTTTTTGCACTGTCAATTTTTTGCTGCGCAAAAAGGCTGAATGGTAAAAGAATGGTTACGAGAAATGTTTTACTTCTTTTCATTGTTTGCTTTGATTGCAGCAAAAATCAATTAAAAGAGAATTTTGTGTTTATATAAAAGGGAAAAACAAATTACGATATCAGGAATACTCTGTTACTATTCATATTTGTTTGAAACGTGTAAATTTTTATAAACGGGCTAATTTTTTAGCAAACTTTCCGATTGTTAAACCCTGCACTATAATTGAAAACAAGACTACGATATAAGTGACGGAAACAAAAACTTCGCTAAACATACTTTTGGGTAATGACAATGCCAGGGCTACCGAAATACCACCTCTTAAACCGCCCCACGTTAAAATCGGTATAGCATTTCTTTCAAATGTTTTTACAGGTTTTAAAAATAAAACAGGTATGGCTACCGAAACAAGCCTTGCTAATAAAACTATGACTACAGTTATGCATCCTAACCAGAAAAACATCCATGTAAATGGCACGATCAGCATTTCAAATCCTATTAATAAAAATAAAATTGCATTAAATATTTCATCTATAATTTCCCAGAACTTATCTATGTAATCTTCAGAGGAATCACTCATTCCTTCGGCCCTGCTTTTGTTGCCTGTAATGATGCCTGCCATTACCATAGCTAATGGCCCGCTGACGTGCAGGTATGCAGCAAAGAGGTAACCACCCATAACTATCGCCAATGTGATAAGTACTTCTACAACATAATTATTGATGGAACGGAGTGCCCAAAAACCAATATAGCCGAGCAATAAGCCAAAGGCTAAGCCCCCGCCTGCTTCTTTTATAAACAACCAGACAATCTGCAGTAAGTTAACATTCTGAGGACCTGCAGTGATGATCTCATAAATCGTTATAAAAACAACTACTGCCACCCCGTCGTTAAATAAGCTTTCACCACTTATTTTCACTTCCAGCGTAGAGGGAATTTTTGCCTGTTTTAAAATGCCTAATACTGCTATCGGATCGGTTGGAGAAATTAATGCACCAAACAACAAACAATATATAAAACCAATTGAAAACCCGAGCCAATATGTTACCGCATAAAACAGACCTGCAACAATAAATGTGGAAAGCAAAACGCCAATGGTAGAAAATGTGATGATAGCCGCCCGTTCATTTTTCATTTCATTTATATCAATATGAATGGCACCTGCAAACAGTAAAAAACCCAGCATTACTTTCATTAATGCAGTATTAAAGTCGAGCGTACCTATAAGATGTGTGGTCTTTTTAAAAAAATCAGGATAAAAAAAACCTATATTGACAATTATAAGGGACGTTACTAAAGAAAGAACCATAATGCCGATAGTGCCAGGCAACTTTATATACCTGAAATTAATATAACTAAACAAAGCCGCTAATACAATTATAATAGTAATAAGATTATATATTTCCAAAACACAGATTTATTTAAAAAAAGTCTATGAACAAAGAACGCAATATAGCTTCTAATTAATTGGCTAAGTCCGACTGCAATGGATAAAAATATAAATGAAGAAATAAAACCTGCATCAATAAAGCAAGCTGCAATGGGGAGAGCAATATAAAAAAGCTATTATTGAATTAGTCAAACTGAATAAAAAAAGAATAGCCGGAGATTTAGTCGAATGCCATTTATATAGTTAAGCTGTTTTGCAACCTCGCAGAGGTTAAATGCTTCGGGAAAGCGACAAAGCTGCAATAAAAAATCCATATCAATCACTGAGTCAATATGAGTTATAGGGATTGCCAGGTGCCCGGGACTGGATTCCTTATACCTTGATTTTCAACTCCTGATAACTTATGTTCTGCGCACAAAAACTTCAAGAGACACAAGTGCCCGCGGCTGCAAAGACCGCCTTTCAGAAACAATACCCTAACACTAAAGCAAGTTGGGAAAGTGAGAAAGGGAATTATGAAGTGAATTTTAAAAGGGATGGAAAAACTATGTCTTCAGTGATTGCTAAAAACGGAGCTATCCTTGAAACAGAAACGGATATTGCGGCCAGTGAGTTGCCATCCACTGTTCAGACCTACGTAAAAGATCATTACAAAGGCGCCAGAATAAAAGGGGCTGCTGAAATTGTAAAAGCCGATGGCGAAAGAAATTATGAAGCAGAAGTAGGCGGCAAAGATGTACTGTTTAACGCGAAGGGAAAGTTTCTAAAGGAAGCAAAAGACTGATGGATAAAAAGCCGCACCTAAAATTGCGGTTTTTTAAATGAATTTGCACGAAATGAAAGCCTGTCTTTTATCTAAACAAACTGAAGACCTCCATTAAAGCAGCGCGGTATTTTTATTATAGCTTAACGTTTTTGTTTATATTTGTGTCACTTTCACAGGAAATGGTGTCTTCCTGCCCCAACCGCTTTAAGAGCTAATGGCGCCTGCAAATAAAATTGCACACAGTGCGAAAACTAAATTATTTGTAGGATGAAAAACCCCAGGTTTTTATATTCTTTTGAACAGGTTAAAATAGCAAAACATCTTCTTTATTGGACAGCGCTTATCATACCTGTTTCAATTGCTATCGGCTCGTTAGTAGCTTTATTTCTTTGGATAATGGACATAGCCGCCTCAACAAGATGGGCACATTTATGGCTCATTTTCTTTTTACCATTGGCCGGTGTTCTCATCACTTTTATTTATAAAAAATACGGTAAGAACTCGGATGCAGGCAATAACCTGATAATGGATGAAATTCATAAGCCTGGTGGAGGTATCCCCGCGCGCATGGCGCCATTGGTTTTAATTTCTACAGTTATAACTCACTTATTTGGTGGCTCTGCCGGACGCGAAGGAACAGCCGTACAGATGGGAGGAAGCGTCGCGTCCTTATTCTCCAGATGGTATAAGATAAACCAGGAAGACAAGCGTATTCTGTTAATGTGCGGTATGGCAGCAGGGTTTGGTGCGGTGTTTGGCACACCTGTCACCGGAGCTATTTTTGCACTGGAGGTTTTAGCTATCGGCCAAATAAAATACGATGCATTAATTCCATGTTTTATTGCAAGCGTGCTTGCAGATATTGTTTGTGCGGCTTACGGCATTCATCACACTCATTACCGGATTACTTATGTTAGAGAGCTGAAACAAATGTTTTCATTCCACACTTTCGATTTTGTATTATTGTTTAAGGTAATTGTAGCAGGTGTGGCATTTGGATTAGTGGGATTTCTATTTGCCGAACTATCTCATTTTATTAAAGATAAAAGCAATAAATATATACACAACAAATGGATCATTCCTGTTATTGGCGGTACAGTCGTTATTGCCGTCAGCTATCTAATAGGCAGCTTCAATTATTTAGGTTTAGGGGTTTCAAACCCAACAGGTGGTGTAAGTATCATTTCTTCATTTGCTCCGGGTGGTGCTACTTATTGGAGTTGGCTTTGGAAGCTGCTATTGACAGCAATTACCCTCAATACAGGGTTCAAGGGAGGTGAAGTAACTCCGTTATTTTTTATTGGCGCTACATTAGGAAATACTTTAGCAACTATCAGCGGTTCACCTGTTGACTTGTTTGCCGGACTTGGTTTTATTGCCGTCTTTGCCGGAGCAACAAATACACCCTTAGCTTGTACCATTATGGGTATTGAATTGTTTGGAACTGATAATGCTTTGTATTTTGCCGTTGCTTGCTTTACTGCTTATTACTTTAGTGGTCATTCCGGTATTTATTCGTCACAAAGAGTAGCTGTTTCAAAGTTCCATATAACGAACGATAAAGAACATACTATTAAAGAAATAAAACTTAACAGAAAGAAAAATGACTGATGAAATTAAAATAAGTAAAATCGGAAAACTGCGGATATATCTAAAAACAGGAGAAGCCATAGAGTCAAAAAGTTTGTTGCGCAAGATTTTTCCCAAAAGCAAGTACCAACAAATTATGCAAGAGGCGAAAGAAGCACACATTATGAATGCCCATGTTTTTCATACCCATGCGGCTGTTCAGAAAGGTGGCGACATAGCAAGACATTCTATAGAAGGTGATACTTCTGGTTTGACTGTATGTATTGATTTGGTAGATAATAAACAAAAGCTGGAAGCCTTCTTTAAAACCCACAAAGAATTAATGGTAGAAAACACGGTAATTTATAAAGAAGTTGAATTTTGGGAGTATTCTAAATAGATAACCGATGATAAAACTTTTTGGCATAATTGGTTTAGGCGGAGCGATAGGAAGCATCTTTACTTAATTCTTTTCTGTTGAGAACATTGGTTTTAAGTAATGCAATCACTTCTGTTTTTCGTTGCTGTAATTCAGGCCTTGTTAGTTTACAAGAAACTTCTTTTTACTTTTGATGATGTTGTTATTGGTTTACTGATTTTGATTTTACCGAAGTATTTTTTTAGAGCATTCATCATTACCAGCGCAAAAGGCAGGTTTAGTTTTTGTTTGAGCATTAACTGTTGCGAAGGGTAATAACCTAACTGCTATTGCTGTTAAGAAGATTTACATAATGTTACTACAATTTTGTACGTTCATAAAAAAGATTTAAATTTTATTTCTTTTTCATCGTGCACTTTGCATTAAAAATTCTATTAAAACAAGACAAGCTAAATTTTCCATCATGCAAAATAATCAGTTGCTTTACTATCCACAGTCCTAAACCAACGCCTTCTTTATAATTATCTTCCCTTTCAAATTCATGCGTAAGTTTTTCAATATTGATAACTTCTCTATCAATTATATTGGAAATATTAAACGACATGTTTTCCTCTGTTTGCTCAATAATAACGTTAATGATTGTTTGTTCCTTTGCATATTTTACTGCATTTTCCATAAGATTAAAAATAATTACCTGCATCAGCACTGTATCAGCCCCTATATAAAACATTTAAATAAAGCGAAAAAACAACCTTTCAAAACATTCAAATCCAAAGTGAGCCGATAGCAAATAGAAGTGCAATGGTCATGATCAGGGAACCGAGTTTGAGGAAAGTCCAGGCACTAACAGTTATTCCTTCGCGGCGCAAAGCTACCAGCCAGAGTATAGTAGCAAGCGAGCCGGTTATAGAAAGGTTAGGGCCAAGGTCAACACCAATAAGAACAGCACTTTTTACCATTTCCGGCACATGCCCTGACTGCACTACATTGCCCGCAATCAAACCTGCCGGCAGGTTATTCACCAGGTTACAAACAAAAGCAATAATAAGACCACTGCTCCAAACCGTCTTATTAACAGATTGCGTTATGCTATGTTGCAGGATAGCTGTGAGCGTTTGTGTAACACCGGTTTTATTGAGCGCTTCAACAATTACAAACAGACCAGCAACAAGCGGCAGCACCGACCATGAAACGCCTTTTATAACAATCCATGGGTTTTTCTTTGCCCGGATAATTACAATAGCAGAAGTGAATATACCGGTAATAGCGGTTGGCAAACCAAGCTGAATATCGAGAGCTGAAGCTGCCAGCAAAATAATTGCTGTTGCAGCAATGCCCCATAAAGCTGTTTTGCCGCCAGGCGAAAGCTCAGGTATTGAAATACTCTTTTGAATTTGCTGTTTTAAAACATTTCGCTGTGTAACATACAACATAAAGTAAGTGGCAACAATTGCAAAAGCCGATGGTAGAATATATTGTTGTAACCAATGTGATAAGGTAGGCATGCGGCTTGCGTAAATTACCAGGTTAGCAGGGTTGGAAATAGGCAAAACAAAAGAGGCGGCATTGGCAATGAATGCGCAAATTAATAAATAAGGAAGCGGGCTTTTTACTTTAGCCGCTTTGGCCGCAGCCGCAACTGCAGGCGTTAATACAACGGCTGTCGCATCATTGGATAAAAATGCAGTAACAACAATACCAACTAAGTATATTAAAAGAAAAAGCCTGTGGGAAGAACCTTTTGCCATATTGGTTGCATGAGCAGCCAGCCAGTCAAAAAGCTTTTCTTCCCGTGCCGTTTCGGCAAGTAACATCATACCGGTTAAAAAAAGGTAAACGTCAGTGCCTTTCAGGATACCTGTTATACCTTCAGACGGCAACATCAGCCGGCATATAATCAGAAGGACTGCGCCGCTTACAGCCCATACTGCTTCCGGTATGTTGAAAGGCCTGATGATAACACCAGCTATAGCAAGAAACGCAATAATCCAAATGATTATATAAGACATATATTATTTAAAAGTGTAAATGTAGCTTAGCCATCTGAAGCCCTGCTGTTTCTGTTTGGACTAATTCAGTTACCATTTTGCTTTTTAGCTTCAGCAGACAGTATCGGCAGGTTCGTTATCGCAGGCAGATTTAAGCATCTTTGAAAAAAACAACCATAATAAAATCGATACCAGCACAAACTGCCCAACAGCAGAAACGTTGAGCTAAAACCGATGCCATGTGCAATCCAACCGCCGATGGCTGGGCTTAAAGATGCTCCAAGTCCCTGCACTAAAGTCCTGAATTCCTAAACAAGTAGCTGCTTTATTGCTCCGTGCAGTAGCTATCAGGCTATCCATATTATTAAGATAAATGGTGGGAAATTCATCAAAAACGAGACTTCTTTTTTGTTTTCCTTTTTTGTTCACCAGCTTAACTAAACGGTTTACAGACAGAGAGAAAACGGCACCGTAAATCTGTATCTTCTGCGGGTTATTGCCGATGCAGACAATCTTCGGATTGATAATATTAATCCAGCTTTTGAGTTAATAACCGGGATTTTGATACATTTTCGCGGGGTTTAAATTAATCTCATTTAATGGAATTGGGAAATAATAATCTTTAGTTGCAAAGTTGGTTAATGGTGAATTATTGAAGTCTGCCTGGCTTTTTGAATGGAAGTAAGTAACCAAATCAACAGGATTGAAAAAACGCAGAAGATCGTGCCAGCGATGATGCTCAAAAGCAAGTTCCACACGTCTTTCGTGCAATATTGCCAGTTTGAGAGTCGGGTATTTTGCAGTGTATGCAGCGTCACTTTGCATGGCCGCATAGTCAGGTCTTCCTGCTCTTGCGCGTACCATATTCAAAAACTGAATGGCAGAAGTATTATCACCTAAATACATATTAACCTCTGCAAGGTTTAAAATAATATCAGCGTATCTCATTATTATAAAATCATTGCCTCCGTAACCTAATTTGCCGGCTGTCGCGCTGGCATCTCTGAATTTTGTAATAAAATAAGATTGAACAGCAGGATTAGCTGCATACTTAACGGAAAAATCTGTACGTATATCTCCCGTTTCAAACTCTTTTATTAAATCTAAAGTAACAGTTCCGCCTGCACCCGTGGATGTTACCAATGAATTAATTGTTTCCCCTTTTGCCTGGTTGTTTGCAGCAAGACTGGAAGAATAAACCGGATCACCCTGCAGGTACACAATCTGCCAGATAATTTCAGGATTAACTCCTTTTTTATTTACATCAAAAACATCCGGAAAGGGAATATCAGATAAGTTAGCAAAGGTTCGCATGTTGTAACATGCCGTTAAATAAGTTTTGGCATTATTTAAATTTGCTGCTGCATTAGCTGCATCTAAAGCAGTGGCCATGGTAAGATAAACCTGTCCCAATAAACCCTTGGCAGCTTGTAAAGAAATCTTACCCTTATTGGCTAAGGGTTGTACAACAGGCAGATTACTTGCTACGACATCTTTGAGATCCTGAACGATTTGTGTATACACCTGATCTCTCGGCACACGCACTGTAAGCGCGGCCGCCTGGTCTGCGTCTGATAGTACTTCCGTTACCAAAGGCACATCTCCAAACTCGCGTACAAGGTCAAAATACATATAGGCTCTGATAAATTTCATTTCGGCTATATACTGAGTTTTAATGCTGTCACTGCTGAATTTTATTTTATCTAAAGCTGATAATACTAAATTGGCTCTTGAAACAGGCACATACAAAGCAGTCCAATGACTATACAAATAGGTGTTGCTGGAAACAAGAGAGAAAGCCGTAAACTGAAAAGGTTCGCCATTGTTGGATTGATTGTCGGTTGTATTTACATCATCAGAGCGGTCGTCTGTCCACAACTGTGCATTTTCGCCAATACAATTAGAGCTGCGCAAGGCCTGGTAAACTCCGTTCACAGCTAAAAGAATATCATTTTGTGTTTGAAAATTCTCGTTAATAGAAATTCCGTTTGGTGATGTTTGTTCTAAAAAATCTTTTTTGCATGAGCTGAACAGCAATACTGCTAAAGATATTTTTAATATAAAAAAAGAAGATTTCATTATAATGTGTTTAATTGATATTAAGGTTTTAGAACATCATTTTTATTCCGGCGTTATATGCACGTACCAGGGGATATTTACCATAGTCCACACCCGGCGCAAGGTTGCTTCCATTATTATAATCCACTTCAGGGTTATACCCGAGGTATTTGGTAATAGTGAAGGCATTATCAACACTGCAATAAATTCTTAACCGGCTGATACCTGCTTTTTTGATTAAAGACAATTCAGGAACATTGTAACCCAAAGAAAGATTTGTACATCTGAAGAAAGAACCGCTTTGCAGATAATAATCAGAAAGCCTGCTGCTGTTGCTTTGTGTGCCGCCACGAGAGGCTTTATATTCATGCCCGTTACCCGGCTGCAATTCATTGCGATACCGTTCAGCAATTACTGCATATTGGTTCCCGGAGCCTTCCATATTTCTTATGTAATAATCCTGTCCGTCAAGAACTTTATTACCATAAGATCCATTAAAAGAAGCGCTTACATCAAGGAATTTATAATTAAGTGATAAGTTGAAACCATAAGTGAATTTAGGGTATGGGGTGCCGATAATTCCCTTGTCAGCTTCATTTATAATACCATCACCATTCTTATCAATGAAATATAAGTCACCGGGGGTGAGAGGTGTGCTTGAGTAAGAAGATCGCGAAGGACCTTTTAAAGTATATCCTTTAGGGAAAGTTTTATCCGGCAGCAGCACTGCATTATCTGCTGCAATATTTGCCATGTCACTTTCCCTGACCATACCGGCGACCTCCAGACCATAAAACATACCTATCGGTTCACCTTCTTTGGTTATATGTGTTGTGTAAGACCGCTCTGCACCGGCAACTGTAATTAAACTTGCCCCGCCTAAACTTTTGACCAGGTTTTTATTTGCAGTTATATTTCCTCCCAAATTAAAATTAAAATTTTTACCAGAAATTATTCTCGCATCAACCTGCAAGTCAAAGCCCTTGTTCCTGATATCAGCGTCTTTTAAGTTAGTTAAAATATAGTTTGAACCGGATAATGCGGAAATGTTTTTGTTGTATAGCAGGTTGTAAGATTTACTGATATAATAGTTTGCAATGACATTAATTCGTCCGCCCATAAGACTGATATCTGTACCAATATTATACTGCGAAGTAGACTCCCAACCTAATTTCGGATCCGTGATTTGCCCTGGCGCTGTTGCTGTATTGATTGTGCCGGGAGTGCCGAAAACAACACCGCCGGTATTGGCAATTAATTGCTCGTACTGATAATTACCAATATTATTATTACCGCTTAAGCCCCAGCTTGCCCTTAGTTTTAATGAAGACCTTCTGCCCAGCCAGTTGTTATAAAAGCTTTCATTTGAAATATTCCATCCTGCGGAAACAGAAGGGAAAATACCGTAACGGTTTTGCGGACCGAAACGGGAAGAACCATCAGCGCGTATAGAACCGGAGAGAAAATATTTGTTGTTATAGTTATACAAGGCGCGGCCTAAATAAGACAGTAATGTGGTAGTGGCTTTACCTGTATTCGGGAAGAGATAAAGGTTAGCCGGATTAGCGCCTCGGCCGGTAATCTCTTCGACCGCATCATTATTAAAACCATTTGCTCCTACGCTTACTATATCCGTTGCAGTTTGCTGTGTTGTATAACCTGCAAGAATATCAATACGATGCTGGCCAAATTGCTTTCGGTAATTTAAAGTGTACTCTGCAAGTTTATCAACATTATTAAGCGATTGTGCAGAAGCATTAGCCGCTGCAATAGCCTGCGGAGAGCCGGGCACATTTACACCGCTGCTTAAATTTGTAGGATAATAATACTCGTATTTTTCGTTATAAGTTTGAATACCCAGGTTTATTTTAGCAGATAAATCGGGAAGAATTTCATAAGTGGCATTGGCATTATAAGTACTGCGAATTCCCTTCCTGGTAATGTTTACCCGTTCTGCTAAAGCCACCGGATTTTCTATCGTTTGAAAACCATAAGTAAACCCATCCACAGGTATAGAAGGCAGTCCTAAAGCCAATGAACCATCTGCATTATATTCAGGAAAAATGGGCATATATACCAATGCTCCCAAAACAGGTCCCTGGTTAAAACGACCTTCTTCAACTTCCCTGTTATCAATGCTTGTGATAGCAACATTACTGCTGATTTTTAATTTTTTACTTACATCACCGTCAATATTCGCCCTGAAGTTAATCCGCTTTTGAAAGGTAGGCTTAAGAATACCGGGCTGGTCGAGATAGCCGCCGCTGATAGCATATCGTAAACCTTCTTTACCTCCGGAGAAAGACAGGTTGTGTCTCTGCACCAATGCATTTCTGTATAACGCATCCTGCCAGTCAGTATTGAATTGCGGCTTAATCAGCTTTTGCGTGGGAAAATCATAAATTGATTTTAAAATAGCTATAGAACTTGTATTGCTGCTGCCAGCTTTGGCTACACGGGTTGCATTATCATCAGCGTAAAAACTGTCATCCCACGTTACCCCTTGTGCAACTAAGATATTGTGATAAGCATTATTTCTTCCATCAATAAATAATTGGGCAAACTCATCTGCATTTAACAGCTTCACCTTATGTGCTAACTGATTAATTCCTATCTGATAATCATATTCAAATTTTCCTTTTCCTGCTTTGCCTCTTTTGGTTGTAATTAATACAACGCCGCCCGATGCTCTCGAACCATAAATAGCTGCTGAAGCAGCATCTTTTAAAATTTCAATGGACTCAATATCATCAGGATTTATAAAAACATCATTGCCCGCGGTATTAGGATTATAACCGGAAGTATTGTTGGTTGTATTTCCCGGGCCGGCACTTACATTGCCTCCGACCGGGTAGCCGTCAATAACATATAATGGCTCTGAACTTGCATTGATTGAACCTATACCTCGTACCCTTATTTTAGTACCGGAGTAAGGTGAACCGCTAACCTGCGATACCTGTACACCTGCAACTTTACCAACCAATGCCTGGCTTAGTGTTGGTGATGATAAATTTAATTCGCTTGCTTTTACGCTCGCAATAGAACCGGTAAGATCACTTTTTCTTTGTCTCGAATAACCAATAGCCACAACCTCATCCAATACTTTTAAATCTTCTTTCAGTACTACATTTATGTTCGTTTTATTACCGGTTGCTACTTCCTGCGGCGCAAAACCAGCCGAAGAAAATATTAAAACTATACCCTCATTTACATCTATTGAAAAATTTCCATTAGCACCCGTTACTGCACCTTTTTTTCCATTTTTCACGGCAATGTTTACACCTTCTAAGGGTTTGTTTTTTTCATCGGTTACTGTGCCCGATACTTTTATCAGGGCTGCAGCTTCTTTCTTAAAGTGATAAAAACCTGCATAATTAACGGCAGGAATTAATAGAGAAAGCAAAAAAAGCAATAACAATCTTTTTAATAAATTTTTGCTTGTTTTGAAGAAAGTTCGTAAAACTTTTCGTTGCATAATTTTTAATTTTAAAATTGGTCTTTTTGATGGGTGTTTGTTACCAGTTTATATTCATCATATTTACATTATTTTTTCTCGAAGAGGTCACAGCAATACCCTTTGACATATTATTTAAGAAAGCAAAACCTTCTAATTCATCATCCCTGTCAATATCAATTACCTTAATTACCTGCTCCTTGCCTGACTCGATTGATTCGGCTAAATCCACATAAGTGAAACGCCATTTCCTTCCTTCCACCTGGTTTTGGATTAATACCAGCATTCCTTTATCCTCGATCCAATTAAGATTTTGAACCCAGGGTGAGCAAACAAATTTTTTATAGACCACACCTTTTTCTGCAGTTCTTTTTGCCTTTTGTAAAATAGAAGGATCATATAAGCGTACTTCATTTCCCTTATTGCCGTAATCGGCTGTAGCGACATACCATTTCTCTTTGTACTTCACATATTCAGGTCTTGTTCCCTGTATGCAGGCATCATCTTCAATAGTGTTAAACAGGTTGTCATCTAATTTGCCTGTGCGTTGCAATCCTTCCCAGTTAACACAATAGATAACAGCTCTCCATAAAGTGCCTTCTTTATTCAGGCGAATGCTGTTGCCAATAAACACTGGATTTTTATCGTGGTATGCAATGCCTGTTGGATGATTAATGACATCAGTGTCATTGAGAGTTAGTTTTATTTCTTTATGCAAATCAATAAGACTGTCACCTTGTGTTTTATATTCTCTTATCATACCAACTTCCCTGTCTCCGTACAAAAAAATTCTTTTGTTTTGATAAGAAATTCCCTGGCAGGCGCCTAAAGAGTCTATGTTAAAAGAATGATCAATCTTCATAGAAACTTCTGCAGTAAATGAAGTTATCAGAACAAGCAATAAAGCCATACCGGGTGTAAATATTTTCATGCTGTTTTACTATTTTTAAAAAAGGTTCATGCTATGGGTCAAGCGGTTCCGCAGGGTTAATTTGTAACGCTTCGATCAACGGATAAAATTCAACTTCAGTTTCAGACAATCGTTCCCCGTTTTTGTAAGGAACCTCATTTAATTCTTTCATGCACCGTCCCATTAAAGTAGTTGTTATATAAGCGCTTTGAAATTTTGTGGTGCAGGTGATTCCGGGTTTGGTAAAAGGAATACCATAGCGATAAATCAATCGTGCAGTATTCCGCATATTAGTAGTGGTATGTCGTGCATGCGGATCGATAATGATTGCATTTTCCGGAATGTGAAGCTTCTCAATCAAATACTTTTTCATTTCAACCGCTTCACAAAATTTTGTTTTGTACGGATGAACTTTGCCACCTGAAGTAACAATGAACGGAGCGACGCCTTTTGCATATTGTAAAGCTGCCAGCCTGCAGCGTAACATGCCTTCCGCACTTAATGCAACCTCTTTTTCTTCCGGTCCTGCACCGGGTACAAGTATTACGGAGTATTTATAGTTGTCCCATTTAATTGATTTTATTCTTTCAGTTGCAGCTTTGTTCTCCCCTTCTGCCATTGGCTCGAAGTCAGCAGCCTGTTCTCTTTCGTTCATTTCTATAAATAGCAGAGCAGCGGTAAGTGAGGGATAAAAAAACAACTTATTTTCTTTGCTTTCTGCTGATACCAAAGAAGCAGTATTATATAATAAACTCAAATATTGCCTGTAAACATTGCTATCTCTGCGCTCTTTTGTATTGAAACTTATAGAATCTATATTAGGATAATTAGGCTTATCTCCTTCTGCATAAACACCGATGGCAAAGTTGACTCCGTTTGCATCCTGTTCCCATGCTTTCACCAATATTTCTTCAGGATTTAATTTTTGAAATAATATATACGACCCTGATGGTATTAAATGATTTTGAACTAATTTGTCTAAAGCATTGCCAGGACGGTATAATGTTCTGAGGCGATTACTTACCGTGTTAATTTCAGTATCGCTGAATTTCATTTTTTTCGTATAGCATAAAGCATCTTTTTCACAATTTTTAAGGGATGCAGTTAAATCTGCGGTTTTATTTCTTTCAATGTTTAAAAGGATAGTATCGTCTGAAAGTAATTTTTTTACATCAGCCAATTCTTCAAACAAGGTCAGCAGGTAATAATTCTTTGACTGTACAAAACTGTTTCCTGATACGAGATGGTATTTTTGAACAGGTTCGTTACTGGCATATAACGAACTGAATGAAGTAATTAAAAACGTGGCTAAAAAAAGACATAGCCTTTCCTGCTTAATCCTGGCAACAGGCATGAGTAATGAGATTTAAAATGCAAATCTCAAAAGTTTAAGAAATGTTTTAGTATCCTCTTTCTCTATTTAATAATTTGATGTTGATTTATTAAAAATTTAATAATCCTTGATAAATGGTTCGTTCTGTGAGAAGAATTAACTAAGCAAGATTATTTCTAATTGATTCGAAATATGTGATACTCTTCATTTACCTCTTCCATTTTTCCAACTATCTTCATCGTCTCTGCACTTACTGTACAGACTCTTTTCAGCAGATCAATTACCTGTTCTTTGTAATCAGAAAACCTGTAGGTATTAAACTTTTCTGCTATAGTTGCGTCAGTCGGTTTCTTTTCTTTATATTGATCGAGCACCCATTCTAATGCGCTGCGATTGCCGAGTTTGTATTGCCATGCAATTGCCGGTATGCCGGAAAGAGTGGTTATATCATCTATCTCAATAGTGCCGGTTTCTTTAATGGCTTTCAGCTTTACCCTGTTTTTTGCTTTGGTAGTAAACAATGCTTCAGGCTCGTGCGCTATAGTTATCAGTTTTGACTGCGCTGCTTCTTTTTCTGCAGAAAGATCAACCCGCTTCAGTTGGTAAGATTCAACGGTTTCATAGTTTAAATGTAAATTCATTAACTCTTTGCCCCATGTAACCCATTGCCTGAAATCGGTATAAAAAGGAATACGTGGGAATTCTCTCTTTAAATTAAGCTCATACTTTTCGCGGTAACCAGGATTATGCAAAACTGCATAGGTATAATGGAAGATGTCTTCTTTGGTAATGCTATTGCCCTCTTCTTCGTAATGCTCCTGGAATTGTTGTAATCCCCAATCAGTGATGTTGTCTATTCGGTTGCCAGAGGTATCGAAGCGGTAAAGAGGAAAACATTGATTGTCACCTAAAAAGTGTAAATCAGAAAGAGCGTTTGATGCAAATATGATTACCTGTTTCGTATTTGTATTGTAATTGATAATTAAGTTCTGTTTATTTCCAAAGCCTCCGAACAAAAGCGGGGTTTGATACTGCATTTCATTTAGCTCTTTACTGAAATACAACTTCTTTTTTACAAAAGGACGATATAAGCTTTTTGTAATTAAGCTTTCATCAAACTTATATTGTTTTCCTTTTCCTAAATCATTTTTTACAGATCTGGTCCATTTTATTGAATAATCAACATTATCTTTTATAGTATCTTTTGATTTGCCTGTAAATTTCTTTAAATCTCTATTGTAAACTTCAATTAAAAATTTTACTTTTTTCTCTAACTCATTTTTATTAAAATCGTATACCCACTCATCTCTGTTAGTTACAACACCTAAAGAAAAAAGTTTAAAAATTGCATGATCCGTATCTTTGTTTCTGTTTCCTTTTACTTCTTTACTTGCCAATGGTAATAAAGTTTCAAAGTCATTATCAGCAAGGTTAATCCAGTTATTATTTTTATCAGGTCTTATTTTATCAAATGGAATTTTATCTAAATGACTTTGACTGATAATTTCTAATTTTTCTTTTTTGGTTTGTTCGTCTTTTAATGAGTAATAAAATATTTCGCAGGGCTTTTTAAAAGCTGTTTTCTTTTTTACTAAAAACATAATAGCCACACCGGTTTGTATGCCAAATACGTTGTGCGTGGTGCCGGCAATTTTAGGGTTTACACGAACATCACTTTTTGTGTCGTACACATAACAATAGTCAAATTCATCCTGCACTACCTTTCTAAATCCATCATAGGTACGGCTGTCTATAAAGCTGCGATTGGTAATAAAAGAAAGCACGCCATTTTCATCAATCCTGTCCATAGCCCACCTGAAGAAACGGGAATACATATCGTACACCTTTGTTTTTTGTGCGGTGCTTTGCTTTATGTAAGTTTCCTTTATCCGTTTATCAATTATATCATATTCACGGTTCTTGTTGTTATCATTTTCATTTGCCTGGTTTGCATTGTAAGGCGGGTTACCAATGATGACTGAAATCTTTTTTGCATTCTGCCTTTTTATACGTTCAGCGTTTTCAAAACCCAGCCCAAAATGTAAGTTTCCCTGTCCTTTACTTCCTGCAAAATCCATGTTGTCTAAAGTATCCACAAAGCAAATATTCGGGAAAGCTTCGTAGTAATTCATCTTTTGCTGAAAGGTGTATTCAATATTCAGGTTGGCAATGTAGTAAGGAAGTATCGCTATTTCGTTGGCATGTATCTCGTTTTTGTATTTGTATGCCAGGTCTTTGGCAGGTATGTAATTTTCTATCAGTTCGGTTATAAAAGTTCCGGTACCAGTGGCAGGGTCAAGTATCTCTACATTTTTATCGCTGAGAGTTTTATTAAAATGATGACCGAGCAGGTAGTTAGTGCTGTCAATCATAAACTTTACGATCTCGGTGGGCGTATACACAATGCCCAGCCTGTCGGCGGCTTTCGGATTGTAAGCCTTATAAAAATTTTCGTAGATAACTTTTAAGAAATATTGCTTCTCGTGGTGGTCTACTATTTCGCTTGCCCTTGCTTTAATAACATCATAATAGTGCCTGATACTGTTAAGCGTTTCATGCTTTGTACGTCCTGTAAAAAAGGTTTCTTCGACTTTGTAGAGTTCTTTAGCAATATTATTTTCCCTGTGAAATTGTGCATCGCTGAATATGCTGATAAATATTTCTTCGGTAAGTATATGCTGTATCAGCATTTCATTAATATCTGCCTTATTTATCTGCGGGTTTATGCTTTCGCGGCATACTGCAAGAAAAGTAACCTGGGCTGCTGTAAACTTCGGATTTATTTTTTCCTGCTGGTCTGTCATTTCACGCAGGTGTTTAATGATCACAGGTATATCTTTTTTAAATGCTTCTACTGCTTTTGTAAAATCTTTTACCGCCTGCGGCTCAAGGCTTACAAACGCAGTAAGCAATTTATCTAACCATTCAGGCTCATCTATTTTGCAGCGTATTGCCTCTGCGCCATGCTGGTACAATATCGCTATTTTACCATCTTCAAAAAGAGTATTGCTTAATGGATAACCTGTTCGTATTTTATTATCTATCTCTTTTGCAAAGTCTACATTGGCTTTGCTTTCCCAATAACCCATGTCAAGTGTCAGGCTATTTTTTATAGTTCCGTCAGGCCTGATAACCTTATTATTTTCAAGCTTTTTAGGAATTTGAGGCGCAAGTATAAGATTCTTTTTTTCGCAATAATTATTGATTAAGTCTCCAAATTTTTGGCTAATAACAGCTTCATTGTCGGCACCGCTATATCGCTTTATTTTATCGAGCTGGGTGTAATATTGATTAATGAGTTGCAATGACATGCCCTAAAAATAGGAAAAGCAAACAGAATGGGCAATTTTAGAATTTACCGCTTCCACTGCAGCAAAAGAGAGAGTTAGAGTTGCTATGTATAGTATCTGTTAAGAAATAAGTAGTACATTTGACTAAACTACTTGTTATGTTTAGCGATGAAGAATTACACAATAAATTTAAATCAATTTTGCCTCATTTAAATGAACAGGCCACCCGTTTATATCTT